>Ga0308410_1000097_pt1 | contig 35495 bp, 26 predicted proteins | sample HotsprOSTMatCore_FD_203467 | JGI IMG/M metagenome (GOLD analysis project Ga0308410, IMG submission 203467) | Hot spring phototrophic mat microbial communities from Octopus Spring, Yellowstone National Park, Wyoming, United States -... | ecosystem: Environmental > Aquatic > Thermal springs > Hot...
GCGAAGGCCGCCGGCGCGGGCGAGAGCGGATGATGTATTCAAAGACCATAAGCCCTCGGCCAGGCAAGGCGAAGGCCGCCGGCGCGGGCTCTACCGGATGTCATTCCTAAAGAAAGCGCATTAACTCCCGGCGCCGCGGCGGTAGCTCTCGTCGAGCAACTCGACGATGTAGCGCACCTGCACGTCCTCGCCGCGTCGCCGCAGTTCGCCCGCCAGTTGCAGGGCGCAACCGGGGTTGGCCGTGGCGATGATCCGCGCGCCGGTGGCCAGGGCGTTGTCCACCTTGCGCGCGCCGAGCCGCGCGGCCATCTCGGGCTGGGTCACGTTGTAGACCCCCGCCGATCCGCAGCAGAGGGCGCTCTCGTGCATTTCGCGCAACTGCAACCCCGGAATGGCCGTGAGCAGCGTGCGCGGCTGCGCCGTGATGCGCTGGGCGTGAGCCAGGTGGCAGGGTTCCTGGTAGGTCACCTGCACCTCGAGGCGGCCCAGGTCGGCGCGGTTGAACTCGATACCGGCCAGAAACTCATGCACGTCTTTGACCTTGCGGCTGAAGGCGGCAGCCCGCTCGTGCCACAGCGGGTCATCGTGGAGCAGGTGGTGGTACTCTTTGAGCGTACTGCCGCAGCCGGCGGCATTGACCACAATCGCGTCCACACCCAACGCTTCAAAGGCGGCGATGTTGCGCCGCGCCAGGTCGCGGCCCCCATCGAGGTCGCCGCCGTGGGTGTGCAAGGCCCCGCAGCAGCCCTGGTCGGGCGGCAGGATGACCTCGCAGCCGTTCTTCCGCAGCACGCGAATGGTGGCCTCGTGGACGTCGGCGAAGGCGGTGCTCATGATGCAGCCGGTGAGCACGGCCACGCTGTAGCGCCGTTCGCCCTCGGCGGGGTAGATCTGGCCCCTGGGCACGGTGAAGCGGGCATTGATCGGCGGCAGCATACGCTCGGTGTCGGCCAGGCCCATCAGCTTCAGCAGCCCGCTCGTGCGCGCGATCCACTGCGCGCCGCTGCGCTGGTAGAGCCGCATCGAGGCAGAGAAGGCCCGGAACAGGCCCATCTCTTTGAACAGGCCCCCAAACACCACCCTGCGCAGCGCCCGTTGCCACAGTGGGCGCGGCGGCAGCGCCGCCGGCGCCGCCGGGTCGCGCGCCCCCCGCTCGCGCGCCTGCTCGATCTGCGCCCGGCTCGCCTCCAGGATGGCGCCATACTGCACCCCCGAGGGGCAGACCGCTTCACAGGCGCGGCAGTTGAGGCACTGGCTCATCTGCTCCTGAAAGACCTCGCTCTCCAGGCCGATGCGCCCTTCGTCCACCGCCTTCATCAAATAGATCCGCCCGCGCGGCGAGGACATTTCCAGCCCCGTCTCGCGGTAGGTCGGGCACGCGGACAGGCACAGGCCGCAGTGGACGCATGTGTTGATGATGTCGGAACTGGGGCGGTCCCTGGCGCTGAAAGGCACCAGGGGGATGCTGAGCGACTCGCGATCGGGGCTGGTCAGGGTCATGCCAGGTCTCCATCCAGGGCGGGCAATCCCCGCCGCTTGTTCAGTTCAATAAGGGCACGGGTCAGGTGTCGCGCCAGAAGAAGGCGCCGGGATGCATCCGGTTGAAGGGGTCAAGTTCGCTTTTGATCGCCCGCATCAACTCCAGGGCGGGCGGCGGCGCGCCCCAGGGGTGCGCCGCGCGGGCAGCCAGGGCCGGGTCGAGCAGATGGGCATGGCGCAGGCGCCGCGCGAGGGCGGCGTGGAAGTCGAGGCGTCGCTCTTCCGGCCCCGCGACCTGGAGGTAGGCCACGCCGCTCAGGCCCCGGGCGCAGATGCCCAGGGCCAACCCGCGCGACAGGGCCTCGGCCTCGGCGGCGTCAAGGGCGGCCCCCAGGTCGGCGGGCGTGGCGCACAGGCGCGCCAGGCTCGCGCCAGGCTCCTCCGGGGGCGCGGCGCGGCGCGCCAGTTCGGCCCACAGGGCCGCCTCGTCGCTCCCGCTCAGTTCGTCGGCGCTCAGGGCACCGGCCTCGCCGGCCAGGGCGCGCAAGGCGCGCATGTGCCGCGCCACCGCCGCCGGGTGGCCCTCGGCCCGCAGGGCCAGCAGCGCGCCGCCAGGCGGAAGCGCCGGTGGCACCCTCAGTTCGGGCGGCCCTGCGACCAGTTCCGCGGCGGTGGGCTGGAGCCGCGTGTCCGCCACCGCTTCCAGGCAGGCCTGCGCGCGCTGCCGCCCGGCAAAGCTGGCAAGCAGCGTCGCCGTGGCCCGGGGCCGCGGAAAGACCCGCAGGCGCACCGCCGCGATCACCCCCAGGGTTCCGTGGCTGCCCACCAGCAGTTTGACCAGGTCGAAGCCGCTCACATTCTTGACCACCTGCGCGCCCAGGCGCGATACGACGCCGTCGGCCTCGACGATGGTCAGACCCAGCACCCAGTCGCGCAGCGTGCCGTAGCCCGGGCGGCGCGGCCCATCGGCGGCCACGGCGACCAGCGCGCCCAGGGTGGCCGCCTCGGGCCGGTGCAGGTCCAGCGGGAGCATCTGGCCATTGGCGGCGAGGAGGGCCTGGAGTTCGGCCAGGCTCATTCCCGCCTCGACGCCGATCGTCAGATCGTCGGGTTCATAGACCAGCACCCGCTTCAGGCGCCGGGTGGCGATATGCAGGCCAGGCTGTTCGGCGCGCGCGCCGGCGAGCCGCGCCGCGTCGCCACAGGGTCGCACGGGCGCGCCCACGCGGTGGCACAGGGCCACCACCCGCGCCAGTTGCTCGACGCTGCCGGGGCTGACGGCAAGCCCGGCGCCGCTGGCGGTCACGTGTTCGGCCCCCACGATCGCCGCCAGGCTTGCGACGTCGAGGTCCTTCGTCTCCGCCTCTGCGGCTTTCAGAGATAGAGACGGGGGGAGTTGGCCCGTGTCGCGGATGCGCGCCTGGCGCTGCGCGGCCAGGTCGTGGGGGCGCAGGGCCGCGGGGAAGATCTTGCCGGGGTTGAAGCAATCTTCGGGGTTGAAACAGGTATAGACGGCGGCGTGGAGTTGGAGTTCGTGCGGCTCGAGCAGCAGCGGCAGGTACTCCTGCTTCTCCACGCCGATGCCGTGCTCGCCGCTGATCACCCCGCCCTGTTCGATGCTCAACGTCAGCACCGCCCCGGCCAGGGCGTGGGCGCGCGCGCGCTGGTCGGCGTCGTGGGGGTCATAGAGCACCATGGGATGCAGGTTGCCGTCTCCGGCGTGGAAGACATTGCAGACCTCCATGCCCCACTGCCGGCGCAGCCGCTCGATGTGCTCCATCATCAGCGGCAGGCGGGTGCGGGGCACCACCGTATCCACCAGCAGGTAGGCCGGCGCCAGGCGCCCGACAGCCCCGGCCATGGCCTTGCGCGCCGCCCAGACCCGCGCCTGCTCCGCGGGGGTGCGCGCCGGGCGCAGTTCAAAGGCCCCGTGCGCCCGGCAGATCTCCAGGATCTCCTCCAGGGTCTCGTCCAACCCCTCGTGAACGCCATCCACTTCGATGATCAGCAGGGTCGTCTCGCCGGCCTCCGGCAGACCCAGGTCATAGGCCCGGTTGACCGCGCGGATGCCGTTGTGGTCCATCACCTCCAGCGAAGTGGGCAGGGACCCGGCGGCGATGATCCGGCTCACCGCGGCAGAGGCGGCGACCACGTTGGGAAAGAGGGCCAGCACCACCCGGTTGGCCTCGGGCAGCGGCGTGAGCCGCACCAGCGCCCGGGTAATCACCCCGAACGTCCCTTCGCTGCCCACCACGACGCCGGTCAGGTCATACCCGGCGGCATCGGGCGTCCCATCGCCGGTCCAGAGCAGGGTGCCATCGGGGCGCACCAGTTCCAGGGCCAGCACGTGGTTGGTCGTAACACCATACTTGAGGCAGTGGGGTCCGCCGGCGTTGGTGGCAAGATTGCCGCCGATGGTGCTGGCCTTCTGCGAGGAGGGGTCGGGGGCGAACTGCAACCCCAGGGGCGCCAGGCGGGCGTTCAACTCGGCGTTGACCACCCCCGCGCCGACCAGGGCCCGGCGCGAGCGAGGCTCGATCGCCTCGATGCGCTCCATACGGGCCGTGCTGAGGAGCACGCCCCCGCGGACGGGAATGGCGCCGCCGGCGATGCCGGTACCCGCCCCGCGGGCCACCACGGGCAGCCCGGCGGCCACGGCCAGCCGCACCACCGCGGCGGCCTCCTCGGGCGTCGCGGGCAGCACCGCCACGTCCGGCGCGTGGGCGACGATCATGCTCGCGTCGGCGTCATAGGTGCGCAGCGCGTCGGTGCGCTGCACCACGGCGCGCGGCCCGGCGACGCGGATCAGTTCGGCGATCAGCTCTGATAGCGCCATCACACCACGTAGCGCCCGGGATTCAGCAGATTCTCCGGGTCAAACTCCTGCTTGATCCGCCGCATCAGATCCAGATTGGCCAGCGCTGCGCCCCAGACCGGCAATTCAGCGGCGAGGGCCGGCTGCGCGCCGATGACCACCAGGTGCGGCCAGCGGGCAAGCATGGCCGCGTGCCAGGCCCGCAGGCCCTCGTCGCCGCCCCGCAGGCGCAGGTAGGCCACGCCGCTGAGGGCGTGGGCCTGGACGCGCAGCGGCAGCCCGGCTTGCGCCGCCAGGGCGCGGGCGTCGCCCAGGGCCGTCTCCAGCGCCCCGGGCAGGCAACTCAGCCGGGCCACCAGTTCATCGGCGGCCAGATCGACCGTCTGCGGGGCGTCGTTGAAGCTGGCCCAGCGTTGTTCCACCGCAACAGGCCCCTCGGCGGAGAGGGAAACCGCGCCGGCCCCGGCTTCTTCGGCCATGCGGCGCAGGTCGCGGACGTGGCGTTCCACCGCGGCGGGCAACCCCTCGATGCGCGCCTCGATGTTCGCCGCGACGCCATCCTCGCGGTACTCCACCGCGACGGGCGTGAGCTGGCTGGCGCTCAACGCGCTGATCAGCCGGAAGGCCCGCTCGGGCGGCTCGAAGAAACAACTCACGCTCGCCGCGGCCCGGGGTCGGGGAATCAGCTTGAAGTTGGCCGAGACGATGATCGCCAGCGTCCCCAGACTGCCCAGGTACAGCTTCATCATATCGAAGCCGCTGACATTCTTGACCACCATGCCGCCGGCCTTGCTGAGGCGCCCCGTCGCCTCCACCACGCGGATGCCGATCAGCAGATCGCGGCTGGTGCCGTAGGCCAGGCGTCGCGGGCCATCCGCGCCAGAGGCCAGGAGGCCGCCGATGGTGCTCTGGGCCGGTCGCGGCGGGTCCAGAGGCAGCATCTGGTTGTGCCCGGCGAGGGCCGCGTCCAGGGCCGCGAAGGTCATCCCCGCCTCCACCGAGATGGTGAGATCGTCCGGCTCATGCATCAAAATGGACCGCAGCCCGGTCGTGCGGAGGACAACGAAGGTCTCGGCGGCGATGGGCCGTCCCCAGCGCTGGCGGGTGCCGCCGCCCCAGGGGACCAGCGGCACGCGGGCGGCGTAGCAGGCGGCCACGGCGCGGGACAGATCCTCCACCGCGGCGGGAGTGATCACCAGGGCCGGGGCCTGGCCGTGCACGGCGAACGGCGCCGTCTCCTCCGTGACACGATCGGGGCCGACGATCTCGGTCAACTGGCGCGTCAGTGATGCTGGAAGCATAACGGGTGCACCTACCGGCTCTTCAACTCGCTCCAGGCCACGCCCGCCTTGCGCAGAGCGGCCAGTTCGCCGCAACCGCGCCCCTTCGGAAAGACCTTGCCAGGGTTGAACAGATCGTAGGGGTCGAAGCTCTGGTGCAGCCCGGCCATCGCCGCCAGGTCGTCGGTGGAGAAGAGCAGGGTCATGTAGTCTTGCTTCTCCACGCCGATACCGTGCTCGCCGCTGATCACTCCGCCCTGCTCGATGCTGACGTGCATCACCCCGGTGGCCGCCTCCAGCGCGCGCTGGTTCTGGCTCCGGTCGCGCCGGTCGAAGAGAATGATCGGGTGCAGGTTGCCGTCTCCGGCGTGGAACACATTGGCGATCGGCAGGCGGTACTCCCGGGAGATGCGCCCGACCTGCTCCATCGTATAGGGCAGGCGCGTGCGCGGCACCACCGTGTCAACCAGGTAGTAGGTCGGGGCCAGGCGGCCCATCGCGCCGAAGGCATTCTTGCGCGCCGCCCAGACCTGGTTCTGCTCGGCCGGGGTGCGCGCGGGGCGCACATCAAGCGCCCCGTTGCGCCAGCAGACGGCGGTGATGTCGGCCAGCAGTTCGTCCAGCCCGTCGTCCACGCCGTCCACCTCGATCAGCAACGCCGCGCCGGCCTGTTCGGGCAGGCCAAGTTTGTACATATCATTGACGGCCTTGATCGCCAGCCGGTCCATAATCTCCAGCGCCGCGGGCAGGAAGCCGCTGGCGATCACCTGCGAGACGCTGGCCGATGCCCCGGCGATGTCGGGGAACAGAGCCAGCACGACGCGCACCGCCTCCGGCAACCGCGTGAGCTTGAGCCAGGCGGCGGTCACCAGGCCGATCGTGCCCTCGCTGCCGGTGATCACCCCGGTCAGGTCGTACCCCACCGGCGCGGGGTTGCCGTCCCCGGTCCAGATGATCGAACCATCGGGCAGCACCATCTGCACCCCCAGGACATGGCTGGAGGTCGTGCCATACTTGAGACAGTGGGGGCCGCCGGCGTTGTTGGCGATATTGCCACCGACGGTGCAGGCCTTTTGCGAGGAGGGATCGGGGGCGAACTGATAGCCATAGGGCTTGACCAGTTGCGACAGTTCCCAGTTGATCACCCCGGGCTGGCAGAGCACCCGGCCATTGCGCGCGTCAATTTCGAGCACCCGGTCCATCCGCGCGGTGCTGACGACGATCCCCCCGCCGATGGCCGTCGCCCCCCCGGCGAGACCGGTGCCGGCCCCACGGGGCACGATCGGCACGCCATAGCGCGCCGCGAGGCGCACCACACCGCTCACCTGTTCGGCGCTCGTGGGCAGCGCGACCACCTGTGGCTCGCCGGTATCCATCACGCAGCCATCGGCGTCGTAGGTCATCAGGGCCACCGGGTCGGCGATCACCCCGGTAGGACCGACGATGCGCCGCAACTCCTCGATGAGTTGGGTGCGGTTCATGCTCACTTCCTCTCGTAGCAGCCAGGTCTTCCTGAGAGAGCGCCACCCTGCCGAACCCTCCTCCTGGGCAAGGGCGTGGGGAGACCTGGTTGCCCCCTCTTGCGCTATCTGAGCGTGTGTGGCAGTATTGTATCACGGGAATCAAAAATCCACCATGTGAATTAATCTTTCATATTGTGGAATTATTCCCCTGCCACAACCCGGAGGGTTGCGCTCCCATGGCCAGGAGGTGGGGCCACCATCCTGCAGGTGAGGGGGTGGGGAAACCTGGTTTCCCCATACCCCTACTTGAGGGCATAGCCCTCCCAAACCCTCCCGGGGGCGGGGGTATGGGGGAACCAGGTTCCCCCTACCCCTGGGCAAGGGCTGTGTCCTCACCTTCCCGCGGGCGGGGGCGTGGGGGAAACCTGGTTTCCCCACGCCCCCTACTTGAGGGCATAGCCCTCCCAAACCCTCCCGGGGGCGGGGGGATGGGGGAACCAGGTTCCCCCATCCCCTGGGCAAGGGCTGTGTCTTCACCTTCCCGCGGGCGGGGGCGTGGGGAAACCAGGTTTCCCCATGTTCACGTTAGAACCCGGCAGAAAGCCAATTGCATGAATCCGCCAATGCGGGTACCCTGATACCGAAACACGAGCACTGCCCAGCGGAGCCAAGCCATGCACTGGTTCTATGCCCGGGATATTCTGGCCTGTCTGGATCTGGACCCGAACCACACCCTGGTGGGGCTAGCCGATCTGTGCGCCGCGCTGGGTCTGCCGGCGGCGCGCGAGGAGCGCCGGGTGAAGGCGCACCCCGTGTTGCGCCAGGGCGCGCGCCGCCTGGCCGCCGAACCCCATGACGGCGGGGCGCCGGCGCGTCTGTGCCTGCGGATCGAGCTGGTCCCCCTGTGGTTAACCACGCTGAACCCGGAGGAGTTGCCCGATCCCGCTCTGCGCGAACGCCTGGCCCTCTTCCAGCGCGAGGCGGCCTCGCTCCTCTGGCAGGCCTTCCGTCCGCAGGGCTTCGATAGCGGCGACGGGTTGATCGCTCCCCGTTCGCAGCAGGGCCATGCCGAGCAGGCCTACGTCGGGGCCATGGCCATTGCCAACCTGGCTCGCCAGCAACTGCTGATCGAACGACAACTCGACACCGCTCCCGCCGACGATGAGGGTCCCGGCGCCGATCCCTGGGCGGCTCGCGGCGCGGCCGTTGACGACCCCCAGGCCGCCCGCATCGCCCAGACGGTGCGCAGGGTGGCGCGCACCCTCGGGGAGCGCACTCGCCGCAACGAGTACTGGGGCGCCCTCAGCGGTCTGTACCGCAACTTCGGCATTTCGTCCTATCGGCGCATGCCTGCTGGCCGGCTCTACGAGGCCCTGGAGTGGCTCGAGCGCTGGTACGGCGACATGATCGGGGAACCCGAACCGCCGCCGGATATTTGAAGGTTGCCCGCGCGTGGCCGGTGACGCGCGTTATCGGCGCTGGGCGTAGCGGTACGCCAGGCCGGGCGCCACGTTGAAGGCGCTTGCGGGTTGCGCCTGGGGGTCGAGCACCTGGGCGAAACAATCCAGCCGCCCTGGCTCGACGCGCGCGCAGGATGGCGCGCCGATCAGCGTCCGCTCCTCGATGACTGCCCAGGGTTCGGTCCACGCGCCGCTGTAGGTGATCTGGTACAGGCGCATATCCGGGCCACGCGCGAACAGGTCAAGCAGATTGCGGTTCCACCCTACGGCGCTGATGGGTGCGGTCACGCGGAAGGTGGCCATGCCGGTGAGCTGGTTCCATCCGACCCAGCGCCCTCCCGCCCGCTCATCGTAGTAGAGTTGCATCACCACCCCATTGGGGCCAAGGGCGAAACAGTCGATGATCCCCGTGTCGCGCGAGCCGCACGCGGGCGCTGAGGTGATCGTCCCGCTGCCCACGGCTTCCCAGCGCGGCGGGGTCCAATCAGTGACATTGTATTGCCAGTAGCGATGGATCAGGTTACCATTGCTATTGCGCACGAAGACGCTGAGGCGCCCGGCACCCCAGGTCACGATTGCCGGCGCCGAGGTTGCGTCGCCGCCGAGGTCATTCGTGAACCAGCCGCGTCCGTTCCAGTAAAATTGGAACACGCCGCCGTACCCCTCGCGCAGGGCGACGCAGTTGATGGCCCCGGACGTCCACGAGGCGCAGGAGGGCGCCGAGCGGAGGATCACTCCGCCTAGTTCGGGCGGCGTGCGCCAGGGGGTCCATGCTCCTCCGCCTTCTTTGTAGCTTTGCATGATCTCGCCGTTCCCCCCGCGCGCGAAGACGGTAATGCGCTCCCGCCCCCAGGACACGGCAGCCGGCGCGGACGTCAGCGTACCGCCGAGATCCTGCCAGGCCGTCCAGGTCAAACCGAACTGTGGGTCGGGCGCAGCGGGGGGGAGAGCGAGTATGCCAGGCGGCGGGGCTGCCCCGGCATACGGCGCCGATACAAGCAGCAGCGCGGCGATGGCAACCAGCGCGGCGACGAGCGACCAGATCCGGCTTGAGCGCATCGAGGCTGTCATAGACCCTCCTGTAGCGCCGCCGCCTCGACGCGGCGGGCTGTCTGCCCGGCCCGATAGTGATTGAGCGGGCGTGCTGTCTCGATCCGGGGCGCCCAGGTTGCCCGCTTCTCCCGCCTGCCGGAAGGGAGGGGTTGGGAAGACCTGACACTCCCAAGTATACTTCATCCCGATGCTGGGAAGTCAACCCTTGAGGATCGGCTCTCATCTTCAGTGCCAACCATGAATCTCCCAAACGACCTGCGGCTGAACCTGGAGCGTGAACTGCGCGGCTACGATCCCCGCAGCCTGGCCCGCGTGACCGCCGAGGCCGCGGCGCGCTACCGTGACCCGACGGCGGGACCGCCCCCGCGTGGCCCACTGGCTGCCGCGGCCTACGCCGCCACGCGCATGCCCGCCACCTATGCCGCCTGCGCCGCCGCGCTGGGCGAGCTTGCGGCGCGTTTGCCTGCCTTCGGGCCCCGTACCCTGCTTGACGCCGGGGCCGGCAGCGGCGCGACCCTCTGGGCGGCCTCGCTCATCTGGCCGGCCCTTGAACGGGCCACCCTGATCGAGGCCGACCGCGACATGGCCACCCTGGGCCAGCGCCTCGCCGCCAGCGCAACCGCTCCCGCCGTTCGCGGGGCCGTCTGGGTGCGCGCCGACCTTACCGCCGCCTGGGACGCGCCGCCCCACGATCTCGTGACCGCAGCCTACGTTCTCGGCGAATTGCCTGACGACGCTCGCCCCACCCTGGTCGCGCGGCTGTGGGAGCGGGCACGTGGCGCCCTGGTGCTGATCGAGCCAGGCACGCCCCGGGGCTGGGCGACCATTCGCGCCGCGCGGGAACAGTTGCGCGCCACCGGCGCCGCACTGATTGCCCCCTGCCCGCACCAGCAGGCCTGCCCGCTGCCCGCCGACGACTGGTGCCATTTTTCCCGGCGCCTCGCCCGTGGCCGCTTGCATCGAACGCTCAAGGGCGCCGAACTGGGCTATGAAGACGAGAAATACGCCTACATCGCCGTCGCCCGGCAACCCGGCCAGCCGGTTGGCGCCCGCGTCCTGCGCCATCCGCTCGTCCGGTCCGGATACATCGAACTGACTCTCTGCACGCCCGACGGTATCCGCCGTCTGAGCGTCACCCGTTCTGCGGGCGCGACCTGGCGCATGGCCCGTGACCTGCGCTGGGGCGATACCTTGCCGCCCGAGTTCCTGAACGATCCTCAGCCGCCCGCGCGCGACTAAGGTGTCGCACGCCTTGAGCAACAGGTGAAGCAACCGATGGCTCACTGGACGTTTCTCACCAATCATGCGCAGGTGCTCCTCTGTATCGCGCGTAATCGCAGCGCCACCGCCCGCGAGATCGCCGCGCAGGTGGGGATTACGGAACGCGCCGTGCAGCGCATTCTGCGCGACCTCCACGACGCCGGCTACATCAGCCATACCCGTGACGGGCGCCAGAACCGTTATGAGATCCACGAGGAAGCCCCTATGCGCCATCCCGCCCAGCAAGGGCACGCCGTGCGCGAGTTGTTGGAATTGCTCGATTAGGTATGGACAGCGTTCGACGGTCTTGCCGGGGCGATTCTGAGCGCGTGCCCTCCTATGGCGCCGCTTCAGCCATCCATGCGGCTGCGCCGCACACGAACAGGATGAAAAGAGGTTCTTCTTGGGAGGGCTGCGCCCTCCCACACCCTCCCGCGGGCGGAGGCATGGGGAAACCCGGTTTCCCTATACCCCGCTTGAGGGCAAAGCCCTCCCGCGGGCAGGGGCGTGGGGAAACCTGGTTTCCCCACACCCCTGCTCCACCAGTCTATTTTCACGTTAGGAAGCCCGCGCCCGTGACGTTCGCGCCTATACTCCCTCACCCTCCCCTGCTGGGGGACAGAACCCGACGCCTCCCCCCGGCGGGGGGGAGGCTGGGAGGCAGAGCGCTGCGAACAGTACATCTCACGAGGCTCAGGCATGTCTCAGAATTGGGCGTTTCAGCTCGACAGTTGCTCCACACCTCCACACCTCCACAGAACCAGTCTCTAGCGCCGGAGAGCCGGAGAGCTGACGGCCGGATTGTCACGTTCGTTTGAACCATGCCTTCGCAACCTTTCGCCTGCAGATCCGGTTTACCTGATGGGCTGATCAGCCAGACGCGCCGCCGGGCGCCGCGCAACGCCCGGCCCACGATCAGGAAAGGGTAGCAGGACCATGACACAGGTGAAGGGCACGATCAATCGCGTGGAGTTGCTCGGCTGGCTGGGCGCGGACCCGGAGATGCGCTTCATCTCCTCGGGCGCTGCCGTTTGTCGCTTCCGCGTGGCAACCAAACGCTTCGGCGGCCAGGACGCCGAAGGCCGGCGCGAGTATGAAACCGACTGGACCACCGTGGAGGTGTGGGACCGGCTGGCCGAACTCTGCAACAGCTACCTGCACAAGGGCAGCCGCGTGCGCGTCAGTGGCGCCCTGCGGACCGACACCTGGACCGACAAGGCCACCAACCAGCCCCGTTCGCGCACCTACGTTCGCGGCGATGACGTGCTCTTCCTCGACAATCGCCCCGGCGTGCCCGCCGAGGCAGTCGCCGTCTCCGAGGCCGGCGACGCCCCCGCGGACGAGGATGTGCCGTTCTAGGCCCCAATACTATCAAATCAGCCGTCCATGCGGCTCCGCCGCACAACGCCGCAATGAACATACGGTTATTCCTGGGAGGGCGCAGCCCTCCCACACCCTCCCGCGGGCGGAGGCATGGGGAAACCCGGTTTCCCCATGCCCCTGCCCCAGCAGCTTATTTTCACGTTAGGTGACTGTCCCCTCCTCAGCTCTCCCCCGCCGGGAGCGGAAGTGCGGCTCCTCCCCCCAGCGGGGGGAGGTTGGGAGGGGGGCTGAAGCGCCGCATGCGCTTATGTGACAGGAGCTATGCGGTCGCCTTCCGGCGGGGAGGGGTGGAGGGCCGCGCCCCCCAGGTAACCACGCGGCGCGCCTCACCGCCCGACGGTAATCGTTGCCACCTCGATGGCGCCTTCGGGCAGCGGCGCGCCGTTGACCGTCACCGGGGGCCGCGCGCCGCTGTTCGGGTCGTACATCCCCACGATGACGCGGTATGCGCCCGGCGCCATGGTCGGCGGCAGATAGACGTCGTTGTGGTCCACCACCAGACTTCCGGCGCGCCACGCGCTGGTCGGATAGCGGCCCTGCCAGGGCGGAGCGTCGCGCTGGGTCGGGCGACGGCCCTCGGCGTCAACCAGGTGGACGAAGATGTAGTAATCGGTCGCGAACGGGCCTTCAACTTCCCAGAAGGTGCGCAGGCCGAGCACCCCGCCCGGGGCGAAGGTGGTGGCGGGCACAAGCATCGGCGGTTGCCCGTCTCCCGAAGGGTCGCCGATGGTCACGCCGCGCAGCCGCGCCGCGCCGATGCGGACGTCGTCGTTCAAGGGCTGCCGCGCGTCGCCGGCGCCGAGGCCGGTGGCAAAGACCAGGATATGCGGCCCCAGCATCTCTTCGCGCCGCACGCGCGGCCCGAACTCGGCGACGGTGGCTGGCAGCAGTGGCGCGTAAGCCGGCGGAACGGCGATCTGTCCCCAGCTATGCGAGGTGGCGATCAGGTAGGCGAAGCCCTGGGCGCGGTACCAGGCCAGGTCGTGCCCGGCCAGACGCGGCACGTAGCTCCAGCGCGGCTCGGTAGGACTGGGCACAGGGGGCAACTCGGCGGCGAGACGCGCGCCGGGAGGCACATGGGCGTCGATCCAGTTCAGCAGTTGCCGGCGGCTGTCACCGGCGGCCTGGCGGCTCACCTCGGCGGCCGAGCGCAGCGCCGGCGGCATCACCAGCGCCAGGACCAGGGCCGCCAGGGCGAACCACCGCGCCGTCGCGGCGCGCGGGGCCAGCAGGCGCGGCAGTTCAACCGCCGCTACCCCCGCCGGGAGCGCGCAGGCCACCAGCAGGGGCAGCATGTTCTGCATGAAATGGGTTGGCCGCGACAGGTGCAGCAACAGCGAGGGCGCCGCGAAGCCGAGCCAGACCCCCAGCACCGCCGGGCAGCGCCAGGCCAGGATCAGCAGGCCCGCCAGCACGATCAGGCAGGCCAGGAGGCCCAGCCCGTCCCCCAGGAAGAACTCAATGTACCCTCTCACGTTCCATGCGCCGCGGTAGTGGCCATTGCCGCCACCGTAATTGCCCCACTGCTCAACGATCCCCCGCCATACCTGCTCCCACCGCAACAGCGCGTAGGGCGTGCCCGCGACAAAGGTCGCCATCGCCGTCAAACCCGCCGCCAGCAAGCGCGCTGCCTCGCGGCCCGCGCCGCGCCAACCGGCCCCGCGTCCATCCCAGGCGCGCAGGGCCGCCGCGGCCACGATGGCCCCTGCCACAACACCGGCGTTGTACTTCGTTGAAGCCGCCAGACCGGCAAAGGCCGCCGCCGTCAGATAGGCCCGCCAGGTGCCCTCGCGCAGAGCCAGCAGCGCCGCTCCCAGGGCCAGGGTGGCCAGCAACGTCGCCAGGGCGTCGGTGGTGGCCCATTGCGAGAAGCGTAGATGCAACGGCAGCAGCGCGACCAGCAACGCCCCGACCAGCCCTGCCCCCGCGCTCCAGCCCCGCGCGCCCAGAGCATACGCCGCCAGCGTCGTCAGCGCCCCGACCAGGGCCGTGAGCAGCCGCGCCGCCAGAAAGAACTCCGGCACCGTGGTGACGATATGGGTCGTGATCAACATCTCGTGGATGGGGGCGTAGACCCCCGCGGCCCGCCCCCAGAGGTAGCGGGCCTGGATCACGGCCAGCAGCAGATAGGTGTGCAGTGAAGGCTTCCAGAAAAGTTGCTGGTTGGGATCACCCGTGCGCAGCATGGTGAGCGCCTGGTCGAGATGCACCGGCTCATCGGGATGATCCACGAACGGCAGGGTCTGGCCGATGGTAGCGGCGCGCAGCAGCAGGGCGCCCAGCCCCAGACCCGTCAGCGCGAGCCAGAGCAACCAGGGGCGTCCGGCAACGCGAGCGCGTTCCTTGCCGGACGCAGCGATATCGGTGAGCGCGATCTTTTTCATCATACCCCTGCCCCTGGGAGGGTTCACAGGTACCGTTGGGAAGGTCGCGGAGCCGCGCCGCAACCGCCTTCGTTTCCACCCACGTGGTATGCTGGCATTGGGTCCACGCCGCGCGGCGTTACGCTGGTTGCAGCGACGTGGTATGATAGCGCGCGCCGCAATGACCAGCGGCGCGCTCGACAGGAGCAAGCTATGGGGTCCCAACGAATCGCACGTCGTATTCGCGCGGTGCCGCCCTCGGGTATCCGGCGCTTCTTCGATATCGCAGCCAGTATGCCCGACGTGATCTCGCTGGGGGTCGGCGAGCCTGACGCGATGACCCCTGCCGAGATTCGCGCAGCGGGCCAGCGCTCGATCGACCAGACCACCGCCTACACCTCGAATTCGGGTCTGCTGGAGTTGCGGGTCACCCTGGCCGCGCATCTCAACCGGCTCTACGGCGCCGACTACGACCCCGAAGACGAACTGCTGATGACCGTGGGCGCCAGCGAGGCCATGCTGATCGCCGCCCTTGCCGTGCTCGATCCGGATGACGAGGTGCTCGTGCCGGAGCCGTGCTTCGTCGCCTACCCGGCCGCTGTGTTGTTCGCCGACGCGAAGCCGGTATACGTGCCGACGTGCGTGGAGGACAGCTTTCAAGTAAGCGGTGCGGCCCTGGAGGCTGCGATCACCCCGCGCACAAAAGCCATCGTGATCGGTTATCCCAATAACCCGACCGGCGCGGTGCTTTCGCGGGAGCGCATGCTCGAAGTTGCCGCCGTTGCCGAACGGCACGATCTGCTGGTCATCTCGGACGAGATCTACGATCGCCTGGTCTACGGCGTCGAGCACACATGTTTCGCCGCGCTCCCCGGCATGCGCGAGCGCACCATCCTGATTGGCGGGTTTTCCAAGGCTTATGCAATGACCGGCTGGCGGCTAGGCTGGCTGGCCGCTTCCGCAGAGATCACCGCCGCGGCCCGCAAGGTACACCAGTACGCCATCATGTCCGCGCCGACCATGAGCCAGTACGCGGGGTTGGCGGCCCTGCGCTTCGGCGAAGCGAGCGTGCGCGCCATGCGCGACGAGTACGACCGGCGGCGCCGGATCATCGTCGGCGGGCTGCGACAGATCGGCCTGCCGACCTTTGAGCCGCGGGGCGCCTTCTACGCCTTTCCCTCCATCGGGCATCTGGGAATGAGCAGCGAGGAGTTTTGTGAGCGCCTTCTGACCGAAGAGCGGGTCGCGGTGATCCCCGGCGATGCCTTCGGCCCCAGTGGCGCCGGCTACGTGCGTGTCTGCTATGCGGCATCCCTTGACAAGATTGAAGCGGCGCTTGAGCGCATCGAACGCTTGGTGCGCCGCGTGACCTGACGTGAACATACGCCCTCGGCGAGGGGGGTGGGGAAACCGGGTTCCCCCACGCCCCCGCCCGCGGGAGGACCTGGCTCTCACGCAGGGGTACGGGGAAACCCGGTTTCCCCATCCTCTCACCCGGTGGAAGGGTCTGGGAGGGCTGCGCCCTCCCAGGAACATTTTTCATCCCGTTAGTGCGTGGCGTAGCCCCATGGACAACTGAGATGAAGCGAAGGAGGAACCGGACCATGCCCGTAGAATTGAGCAATCCGCCAGACCTGGCAGAAGGCCAGCCGCAGCCCACGGTTGTTGACGGTGAGCTTCGCTGCGCGCTCACCGGGGTGCCGGTCAGCCCCGACGAGGCGTACTGGGCGCCGCCGCTCATCACCACGCGCCAGTTGATCGAGACCGTGCTCAAGACCCTGTTTACCGCGCCGGGCGCCCTCGGGCAGGTGTTGTTCGGCGAACTGCCGAACGTGCCCTACGCGCCCGCCGCGCGCGAGCAACTTGCCGCCCGGCGCACGGTTGAGCAGTTGAAGCTGCTTGGTTTGATCCTGCTGCTGGGCGCGCTGATGGTGGTGCCGATCGTGCTGCTCTCGTCGTGAGGCGACGTACGTGTTCACATGGCTCCTGGGAGCGCGGGCATCTTGCCCGCGTAGGGGCGACGAGGGCGGGATGCCCGCGCGCCCAGGAGCGTGGGTTACCCCCAGGTGTGCACCGTTACCCCGACAGCTTGATCGGCCATAGAATCAAGAAGCTCACGATCGATCGTGAGCTTCTTGCGTGTGGCGGACCCGACGGGATTCGAACCCGCGATCTCAGCCTTGACAGGGCTGCATGTTAACCGCTACACCACGGGTCCCTCTGGTGACCCCAGCGGGATTCGAACCCGCGATCTCCACCTTGAGAGGGTGGCGTCCTAGGCCGCTAGACGATGGGGCCACGACCGCAGCGCCTTTGTGAGTATACCATACGTCGTAAGGGAATGCAAATGCGTCTAACGTGAACGTACGCCTTCGGCGAGGGGGGTGGGGAAACCGGGTTTCCCCACGCCCCCGCCCCGCAGGGTATGGGGAAACCGGGTTTCCCCATACCCCCCCAACCGGTGGGAGGGTTTGGGAGGGCGACGCCCTCCCAGGAAGGATGTTCATCCCATCGGTGTGCGGCGCGAGCCGCATAGACGGCTGATGATGCACTAGTAGCGACGCAACATATCGGCGAGGCGATGGCGCAGCCCGCGCTGCTGCCAGTTTACGCGCCAGAGCAGGCGCTGAACCATCTGGGCGTCGTAGGCCTGGCGGGCATTGTGCCAGGCATCGAACGGATCAAACAGCCCGCGTCCTTCTTCGTCGAAGCTATTGGCGACGTAGGGAAGCACGGTGCCATTGAGATCGCGGGGGATGTTTGCCCCGCCTTCGACCAGGAGGCGCACCACCTCGGCTGAGGGGCCGAGCCGACGCATCCGAGCGGGGCCAAGAATAGCGGCGAGCCGCGCGCGGGCCTGGCGCGGATCGCGACAGATGGCGCGCAGCATCACCCGTTGCAGGCCCACAGGCGGCAAGGGGAGCGCGGAGAGCGCGGGCGCGCGCCGCAGATCTGGACCGAACGCTATCTGGCCGGCGTGTTGGAACACGTCCAGTTCGAGGGGGGGAGCGCCGCGCGGAGCGTGCATCGTCGCCGTGACAAAGCAATTCGGCGGCAACAGCGGCTGTTCTGCTGCGGGGATACCGGGAAGGGCAAGGCGGCGTTCTCCGTGGCGGCCAGGACGCACCAGCCGGTTGAGGTACAGATCAAGTTCGTCGGCGGTCAGGCCCTTGAGAAGCACCAGATAGACCTTGCCGCTATTCTCGGGGGCGGCCGCCTCGTGGAGCGTCTCAAGATACTGGCTGACGCCGAAGCGCTCGTGAATGCCACGGTAGTAACTGCTCTGGCTGGAGCGCCGCGCCCAGCGATCCGAGCCGATCGTGATCGCCTGCCCACTCTCGTGCCCGACCAGCGCCGCGGCGAAGCCGGCGGCGAGGGCGGCCCTGCCGGCGCCCTCGCGCCCGGTAAGCACGACGAAGGGGTTGGTCTTGAGCGAGACGTAATAGTTGATCAGCAGGGATCGGGGAAAGTAATCGCCGAGGGCGGTAACCAGATGGCGCACCAGGCGCTGCTCGCCGCCACCGGCCAGTTGAGCGCGATAAGCGGGCAGACTTGCCCAGGGACGCGGATTTCCTGTCACGTGGCCTCCATTGGCCGTGCCGGCGGCGTCGTTGCCGGCGGCAGTGGAGTTATAGGCGATCATAGAGCCTTCCACTTGTAAGGTTCGCCGGCTACGTCGCCGGCGCCTGGATCAGTCTTCGCATGGACGGCACACCCCCACCGGGGGCTATGCCGTTCGCGCGCTGCAGCACCCCCCGCCGCAGCAGCCGCCACCCGATGCGGGTGCTGGAGCCTCGCTGAGCGCCGCGCTGCCACGTGTCGCCGTGGCGAAGAGTGACAGGCGTCGCTGGATCTGGACGCTCTGGCACGTAGGGCAGGTTATATCGGCGTCGTCCTGGTCCATTCGGCGCAGGCGGTCGAAGCGGCATTCACAATCAAGACACCGGTACTCGTACATCGGCATGGCGCTACCTCGATGCTGACGGGAGAGAAACAGGCATGTTCACACGCGCCAATTATACCATGGCGGCACGACTGCCGACTACATGGCTTTCCAGGGGTACCTGTGCACACCTGGGGCAACCCACGCGCCCGCGAGCGAGGGCATTTCGTCCCCGTCGCTTATCCGCGGGCAAGATGCCCGCGCTCCCAGGAGAAATGTGAACACTTACTTCCAGGGTACCTGTGCACACCTGGGTAACCCACGCGCCTGGACGCGCGGGCATCCCGCCCTCGTCGCCCCTACGCGGGCAAGCTGCCCGCGCTCCCGGGAGCGAGGTGAACACGTTCCAGGAATCGGGCCGGGGCGTGGGGACATCTGGTGTCCCTACCTCTTGCATCTCAACGGGAGGCTAATAGCCGTACTTCGCCCAGAAGGCCTGATCGTGTTCTTTGGCGGCACGCTCGATGAGCTTCTCGCTGATCATGTTCAGACGCACCAGAATCTGCCCCAGGCTGAGGCGCTGGTTCTTCTGGTCGAGGCGGAGTTGTTCCGCCAGGGCCAGCTCGAGTTGCTGTGGCGTGATGTAGTTCTGTTCCACCAGATACTCACCGAGCACCTGTGGAGCGATGCGGAGCCGGCTGCGTTCTTGCTGTTGAATGATCAACGCGCGGGCAAGTTTGCCAGGGGTGATCATTCCCTGACGGAGCAGCAGTTGCCCGAGCCGCCGGTCCGTGGTAATAGGGGTGCCAGTGTGTTGAGATTTGAGAACCTCGCGCAGTTCTGCTGGCGAAATCTCGCCCATCGAAACGAGGATCTCCCCTAACAGGCGCGCCCGCGGCGATTCATGGAAATACGATGTCTTGACATCTGAGAGCAGACGCAGGGTGCGAATCTCGTTGAGCCGGCTCATAGCCGCCCGATTGTCGGGTTCGACTGCCAGCACGGCTTCAAGGTAGGCGATTTGAAGGTCTTCATTTTCTGGAGCCAGTACCGCCGCGCGTTCCAGACAGTCACGCCGCTGGCGCAGATCGGTCACCAACTCGCTCAGCGCCAGCCAGGCGTCGAGACACTGGTAGCCTTCGAGCAGATGCGCCCGCAGCGCCGCCAGGTTGTTCCGGTTGGCAGCGACAACCGGGCAAGGGTAAGGGCACCGTTTCATCGGGACAGTTCCTCGCCATTGACCAGCAACTCGCTTAGAGAACAAAAGATAGGATTCTTATTATACTACGTTATGCAAATCAGCCATCCATGCGGCTCGCGCCGCGCACCGACGGGATGAACATACTTCTTGGGAGGGCGCAGCCCTCCCACACCCTCCTGCGGGCGGGCTGCGCCCTCACTGGGGGGCGGGAACCCGGCTCCTCCCCCCAGCGGGGGGAGGCCGGGAGGGGGGCTGAACGCGGCGCACGATGGTCACCTCAGTCGTCCATGCGGCTCCGCCGCACAACGCCGCGATGCACATACGGTTGTTCCTGGGAGGGCGCAGCCCTCCCAGACCCTCCCGCGGGTGGGGGCATGGGGAAACCCGGTTTCCCCACACCCCTCTTCGAGAGCCTATGTTCACGTTAGTGGATGGGATGGCGGCCGCCTGGCGCCAGATGGAGGGGTGAGGAGAAATCGGGCTTCTCTCACCCCTCCCACGCGCAGCGATAGATGGTCAGCGGCGAGGGATAACGCGGATCGGGAAACTCGGCCACCGCTACGCAACGGGCCGCCAGTTCCGGGTCGGTGCCAACGAGGGGCATGGCGGCTTCCTGGTTGACCAGATACTCGGGTTGGTAGGCGGCGATGGCCTGGCGCGCCGCCGCGTCGTAGCTTCCGCCCGCCTCGAAGACCCCGGCCACGTCGGGCTGGATCAGCCCCGCAAAGTCCACCATCGGGCGGCCACTGTGATAGCCGATAATGCCGACTTCGACGGTGCCAACGCGGGCCGCGGGGGCGGTATTGGCGGCCAGCCATTGACCGGCGGCGCGGTAGAGCGGCAGGCGGGGATCGGGATGGGTTGCCATCCAGGCCAGCGCCAGAACCTGGGCCGCCAGCGCCAGGCTAACCAGCATGGCCATGAAGATGGCGCCAGCGGCCCGCGTCCCCCGCCACGGGCCCGACCAGGCCGCCAGGGCCTCGGCGCCCAGAGCCGCGGCGGTGATCAGTGCCAGGGCCGCCGGGCCGTAGTACCAGAAGTAGGCGGTGACCCCCAGCAGGCTATAAGCCAGGGTGTGCAGGCCGCCCCATGCCAGTGGCAGGAGCAATGGGCCCCGGCGCCATACCCCCGTAACCAGCCCCGCGGGCGCCAGGCCCAGCAGGGGCCAGAACAGAGGGCGCCGGGCCAGACCGGCGAGTTGCTGGCCCAGGCCCGTGAGGTAGCTGCGGCTGCCGGGGATGCGCGCCTGGCTGCGTTTGACGCCGAGCGTCGCCGGCACCGGTGAGCCGAAATACATCCAGGCCCCGCCGAGGAAGGGCAGGATGATGAGCGCATAGGCCCCGCCGAAGCGCAACAGGGGATGGATGTTCCCGCTGATTGGTCCATGCGCCGGGGCGCCTGAAGGCTTTTCCCCGCCGGCAGGCCGGTTGCCCGCCGGTGTGCTTGCCTCGTTGTCGGGGCAAGGGGAACGCTTCCAGGGCGGTTCCCTGAGCAGCAGGGCGGTCCCTCCGACAACCGCGGCCAGGGCGGCATCAGCGCGCGTCAGCGTGGCGATGGCCAGGAGCGACCCCGCCACGGCAGGACGCCTCGCCGCCAGCGCGACGAAGCCCCACAGGGTCAGGGCCATGAAGAAGGTCGTCTCCGCGCCCAGGGTCAGCGCCAGGTGCGGGCTGAGCGGGTAGAGCATGGCTGCCACCCCACCCGCAACCGGCATTCCCGCCAGGCGCCCCAACCGCCACAACGCCAGGGCGCCCGCGCCGAGGCTGACGCAGCCGATCAGGTTGCTGATCAGCGGCACGTCCAACCCCAGGGTGGCGAAGGGCGCCAGCAGCAGCGCGTAGAGCGGGGCGGTGGTGCTCAGAACGCGCTCGCCAGGGTTGTAGACGAACCCCTGGCCGGCCGCCAGGTTTGCCGCGTACCGGTAGGTGATGTAGGGGTCGTCGAACCCATAGCCGTGGAAGACGGCGAACAGGAAGGCTGGCACGATCAACGACCAGCCGAGGATCAGCCGGTCGGCCCGGCGCAGGGCCGCAGCGGCGGACGGCGCGGGCGCCAGGGTGGTGGAGGGAACAGGCGCGGAGACGCCGCGGTGACGGGGTTTCATCTCCACACCTCCATACCTCCACGACCCTACACCGGATGCAGTCCTGGAAACTCCAACCCCGCGGTTTCATCGAGGCCGAGCATCAGGTTCATGCATTGTACCGCGCTTCCGGCGGCGCCTTTCATCAGATTGTCAAGCGCGCAGATGCTCACCACCCGCCCCGTGGAGGCATCGAGGGCGAAGCCGATGTCGGCGTAGTTGCTGCCGGCAAGGATCTTCGGCTCGGGGAAGCGATAGATCCCCTGCCGCTCCTTGACAATACGCACGAATGGCTCATCGCGGGCAAAGGCGCGGTACGCCTGCCACAGATCTTTCTCCGTCACCGGGCGGGCCGTGAAGACGTGCGCTGTTGCCAGGGCGCCCCGCACCAGTTCGACCGAGGTGATCGACATGTGGACGTTGCGCAACCCTGTCACCTGCTCGACTTCCGCAGTGTGGCGATGGCCCACCGGAGCAAAGGAGCGCACCGCCCCTGCCCGCTCGGGGTGGTGACTGCTCTCCGAGGCGCTCGCCCCGCCTTCCGACGAGCCGACCTTGACCTCAACGATCACCGGCCGGTGCGGGTCCACCAGTTCCGCCCGCACCAGCGGCAGCAGGGCCAGGTTGGTGGCCGTGGCATTGCAACCCACCCCGCTGGCGTAGCGCGCCTCGCGCAGGGCCGCGCGGCTAACTTCGGGCAGCCCGTACACGAAGCGCTCGAGCCACCCCGGGGCGGGGTGCTCCTCGCCGTACCAGCGGGCGTAGGTCGCCGGGTCGCGCAGCCGGAAGTCGGCGGAACAGTCGATGATCCGCCCGGCTAACCCTTCGTAGCGCGCGAAGCTGCGCGCCGCCTCGCCGTGGGGCAGGGCCAGGAACAGCACGTCGCACGGTGCCAGCCGGTCAGGGTGCACGAACTGCAGGCTCGTCCGCCCCCGCAGATTGGGGTGCACCTGGTAGAGGTAGCGCCCGGCATTGCGCCCACTGGTGGCCTGCGCCACTTCTACCGCGGGGTGCCATAGCAGGAGCCGCAGCAGTTCGCCCCCGACGTAGCCGCTGGCGCCCACGACAGAAACCCGGATGCTCATAGTCCTCCTGTGGAGGTGGGAGGGGTGGAAGGGTGACCATCCGCTCCCGCCACCTCGTCACCCCTTGCGGCCCACTTCCAGCACATAATCAATGATCCGCGCCGGGATGTTCACGCCGGTGGTCTCGATCGAGTTGCGGAACTCCATGGTGTAGTTGACCTCATTCACCAGCATGCGCCCGTCGCGGGTCTCGAGCAGATCAATCGCCACCACCCCGCCGCCCACGGCATGGGCCGCGCGAATGCTCAGGTCGGCCAGTTCTGGCGTGATGGGACAGTTGCTGGCGATGCCGCCGCGGGCGGTGTTGGTGATCCAGTGCTCGCTGGTGCGGTAGATCGCGGCGATGCACTCGTCGCCGATGACAAACGCGCGAATATCGCGACCGGGCTTGTCAATGTACTCCTGGATGTAGAAAATCGAGTGCTGGTAGTTGCCGAGCACATCGCGATGTTCGAGAATGGCCTCGGCGGCGTCGCGGTCGTTGATCTTGCTGACCATGCGCCCCCAGGAGCCGATCACCGGCTTGAGCACGACCGGGTAGCCGAGTTGCTCCATCGCTTCGAGGGCGCTCTCCGGGGTAAAGGCCAGCAGGCAGCGCGGCGTAGGCACCTCGGCATGCACCAGGGCCTGGGTGGTGAGGAACTTGTCGCCGCAGGTCAGCGCCACGTGATAGCTGTTCACCGTCGGCACGCCGGCATCGTTCATGATCTTCAGCATGTACAGCGCCCGGCTGTGCTGGATCGAGCGCTCCAGCACCACGTCGAAGGGGTATTCGCGCTGGTGCAGGTTAAAGATCTGCTCGCGGTCGTCGATCTTCTCGTACTCGAGACCGCGACGCTCCAGTTCCGTAAAAAGCAGTTTCTCCTCGGCGCGGATGCGCGAGCAGAGAACACCGATACGCATAGGTTGCTCCTCTATTCGCCCCAGTCCTCCTCGACCTCGGGGGCCAGGGCCAGGGTGGGCGGGTTCAGACTGATCACTTCCAGTTCGGCGCCACATTCGGGGCAGACGATGATCTCACTTTCCATGGTGTCGTCGGGCAAGGTGATTTCGGCGCCGCATTCGGGACAGGTGGCGATCATACCGGAAACTCCTTTCGTTCGAGGTCTCTGGAGAGGCGGGGGGAGGCGCAGCCTCCCCGCAACTCCCGTTTCCACCCGCGGCGGCAGGATCGTCCTGGCTGCGCCAGGGCGTGTGCCCGCCGCCGGCGGAACAGAGGGGGGCGGGGGCAACCTGGTTTCCCCACGCCCCTGCGCGCCGGCAGGCTTCGGGAGGGGGCAAGCTCTCCCAGGAACAACTAAAGTCGCGCCAGCACCGATTCCGCAACATCGCTCGTCTTCGCCGTGCCGCCCAGGTCGGGCGTGTGGGGGCCATCGCGCAGCACGCCGACGATGGCGGCCCGCAGGCGCGCCGCGGGCAGGCTCAGGCCGTGCCATTCTAGCAGCATGGCCACACAGGTGATCGCCGCCAGAGGGTTCGCGGTGCCCTGTCCGGCGATATCCGGCGCCGCGCCGTGCACCGGTTCAAACAGGGCCTGTGCGTCACCCAGATTGGCCGAGGCGGCCAGTCCCAACCCGCCGCCGTGAATGCAGGCCACATCGGAGAGAATGTCGCCGAACATATTGGTGGTGACCAGCACATCGAACCGTTCGGGCGTCTGGGCCAGGCGCATCGCCGCCACGTCCACCAGCATCTCCTCCACCACGACCTCGGGGTATGCGCGGGCCGCCGCCAGCACCGTCTCGCGGAACAGGCCATCACTGACGCGGAGGACATTGGCCTTGTGGGCCACCGTCACCCGCGGGGACCGCCCGGTATCGGCGGCGCGGCGGCGGGCCAGGTCGAAGGCGGCACGGGCGATGCGGGCGCTGGCCTGCCGGGTGATCACCCGCTCGGCGATAGCCGTGGCGCCATCATCCTCCAGACGCTCGCGCCCGAGGTAGAGGTCTTCGGTGTTCTCACGAACAATGACCAGATCGACCGGCTTCCCCAGGCCGGTTCCGCTGACCGGGCGGATGTTCGCGTAGAGGTCGAGCTCCCGGCGCAATTGCACGATGGGACTGCGGTAGCCGGGCACGGCATGGCTGGGCGAGGCAACCGCGCCGAAGAGGATGGCATCGGCTGCCCGCGCCGCCGCCAGCGTCGCCGCGGGCAGCGCCACGCCGTGACGCTCGAAGGCGCCCCAACCCGCCTCGGCCTCGGTGATGAGCGCGTCGGGCGCCAGGGCGCGCAGCACCCCCACGGCGGCGCCGATCACCTCCGGGCCGATCCCATCGCCGGGAATGACGCAGATACGCATGGCATCGTCCTTGCGTGACTACAGGGAAACCAGGTTTCCCCATCCCCCTGCCTGAGGGAAGAACGGTGCGGCCCAACCCTCCGCGTCGCGCGCCGGGAAAAGCGGGTGTTCCCGGCCCTCCACTTACCCCTCACCGGGAAAACGCCCGTACATACGATAAAACGGCACGATCCCCCCCGCGGCCCAGACCTCGCGCAGGAAGGCTGGGGGCGGCGGCAACTGGATGGTGCGCCCGTCATCGGTATGGATGCGCCCCCGTTCCAGGTCCAGTTCCACCTCCTGGCCATCGCGCAATTCGCCGGTGAGATCGGCGGTAAAGCACGGGATGCCGAGGTTCAGCGCGTTGCGGAAGAAGATACGGGCGAACAGCGGCGCGATAATCGCGCCGATGCCGACCATGCGCAGCGCCAGGGGCGCGTACTCGCGGGAACTGCCGCAGCCGAAGTTGTTGCCGGCCACGATGATGTCTCCCGGACGCACATTGCCGGCGAAGTCGGGGCGATGTTCAATAAAGGGGTACTTGCGCAGATCGTCCTCGTTCTTGAGCATGTACGGCGCATAGCGCCCTGGAACGATCTGATCGGTATTGATGTCAGCGCCAAATAGCCAGACGCGAGCCATAGGTGTGCTCCGTGTTCCTAACTTGAAAATAAGCTTTCGGAGAGGGGCGTGGGGAAACCGGGTTTCCCCACGCCCCCGCCCGTAGGAGAGTCTGGGGGGCGCAGCCCTCGAGCAGGGGGATGGGGACACCTGGTTTCCCCATCCCCTGCGGATGCGGGCCCGGAGGCCCGCGCACCCAGACCCCGGCCCCTGGGAGGGTTTGGGAGGGCGTAGCCCTCCCAAAGACAACCTTTTTCATCCCGTGGGGGCGTGGGGAAACCCGCTTTCCCCACGCCTCGACCCCGCGGGAGAGCCGGGAAAGGAGTTGCGCCTGCCCCGGGCGCAGCGCTCACGGCTCACCGTAGCGCGCGTCAACCACCTCCTGCGGATGGGTGATGTACCCGGTCAGCGCGGTTGCCGCAGCGACTTCCGGCGAGGCCAGGTAGATGCGCGCCTCGGGGCTACCCATGCGCCCACGGAAGTTGCGATTGCCGGTGAACAGGCAGACCTCGCCGGGGGCAAGCACGCCCATGTGCCGTCCGATGCAGGCGCCGCACCCCGGGGTGCCGATGGTCGCCCCGGCGGCCAGCAGGGTTGCCAGGGTGCCATCCTCGGCGGCGAGTTGCAGTGCCTGGGCGCTGGCCGGCACCACCAGCATGCGCACACCGGGGGCCAGGCGCCGCCCGCGCAGAATGCGCGCCGCGGCGGCCATGTCCTCGTAATGGCCATTGGTGCAGGTGCCCAGGTAGACCACGTCCACCGCCACGCGACCAAGGTCGCGCAGATCGGTCACGTTGTCCACCGTATGCGGCGCGCTGACCTGCGGCTCCAGATCGTCGAGGTCTATGTCAACCACACGGCTGTAGCGAGCGCCCTCCTCGACGCGCAGCCATTCGGGGACGGTCTGCAACAGCCCGGTGGGCGGCACGATGCCGGCCTTGGCGCCGACCTCGATGGAGAGGGTCGCCAGGGTCATCCGCTCCATGACGCCGAGGAACTCGACCCCGTGCCACTCGACGGCGGCGTAGGTGGCCCCGTCGGCGCGGAGCAGGCGCGCCGCCTTGAGCGCCAGGTCCTTGGCGCTCACTCCGGGGCGAAAGCGGCCCCGCGCGCGCACCAGCACCGTCTCGGGCACGCGGAACCAGGTGCGGCCCGTGGCGGCGGCCAGGGCGATATCGGTGGTGCCCATCCCCGTGCCGAAGGCCCCCACACAGCCGTAGGCGGTCGAGTGGCTGTCGCTGCCCACGATGACCATACCGGGTCGGGCCAGGCCTTCCTCAACCAGCACCGGGTGCGAAATCCCCCGCCCCACGTCGAACAGGTGCGTAATGCCCTGGGCGCGCACCCAGCGCCGCACCTCGGCCTGCTTCTCTGCCGTCTGCACACTGGCGGCCGGGGCCACATGGTCAATCACCACCGCGACGCGCTGCGGATCCCAGACCCGCTCGGCGCCAAGTTCCTCGTGCAATACCCGGATGATGCCCGGTGACAGACTATCGTGCATCATCACCAGGTCTACATTGACCGTTACCACCTCCCCCGCGGACACCGGCCGTCCCGCCGCGCGAGAGAGGATCTGCTCACTGAGGGTCTGTGCCATACTTGCCTCATTGCGCCTGGCAGGGGCCGGGCGATGGGCGCCCGTCACGGCCCCTGCCTGCTCATTGGTGAATACGTTCCCCGACTGGTCCATGTTTACATCAGCCGTCCATGCGGCTCGCGCCGCACCCCGACGGGATGACCATACGATTGTTCCTGGGAGGGCGTCGCCCTCCCAGACCCTCCCACCGGGTGGGGAAATGGGGAAACCCGGTTTCCCCATTCCCCTGCGGGGCGGGGGCGTGGGGAAACCCGGTTTCCCCACACCCTCTTCGAGAGCCTATGTTCACGTTAGCCGTCCATGCGGCTCGCGCCGCACCCCGACGGGATGACCATACGATTGTTCCTGGGAGGGCGTCGCCCTCCCAGACCCTCCCACCGGGTGGGGGAATGGGGGAAACCCGGTTTCCCCATTCCCCTGCGGGGCGGGGGCGTGGGGAAACCCGGTTTCCCCACACCCCTGCGTTAGGGGGCATCCACGCGCCTGGGAACGCGGGCGGGACGCCCGCGTTGCGTATCCGAGGGCAAGCCGCCCTCGGTAACCCATGGATTATTCAGCGAACTCGTACAAAATCTCATCCACGGTCGTGCTATCGAGTTCGTGCTCGTCGCCGAGGGCCTTGATGCGCGCGGCAGCCTGGCGGGCCGCCGTCTCGCTCAGGTAGATGCCCAGTTCGCGGGCGCGTTCGGCCACGGCATGCCAGCCCACCAGGCGATGGGCGACGGCCACGGTGCGGTTGCGCCCGAAGAGGGCCGGGTCGAGAACTTCGTAGCTCCGCGGATCGCGCAGCACGGCTTTGGTATGCAGACCGGCCTTGTGATGAAAGGCGAAGGGACTGGAGATGGGGGCGTCGAAGGGCACCGGCACCCCGACCAGGTCGGCCACCATGCGATCCAGGTCGGGCAGGCGCTCCAGATCGTAGCGCGCCACCAGGGCCGGGTCGAGGGTCGCCAGGCGGGCGATCATGCCGCTGAGGGAGGCAATGCCATTGCGCTCGCCGATGCCCAGCACCGTGACATCAATGTGGGTCGCGCCGGCTTCCAGGGCGCAGAAGGCGTTGGCAATCGCGCACCCGGCATCATTATGGCCGTGGAACTCGATGTCGCAGCCCACTGCCGCGCGCACCTGCGACACCACATCGTACACCTGCCGCGGGGTGGCGATGCCCACCGTATCGGCCAGGCCGATCCGGTGCACGCCCATCGCGGCCACGGCCTGGTACACGCGGAGCAGGGCGGGAAGATCGGTGCGGAAGGTGTCTTCGGCCGAGAAGCGGATCTCGACGTTGTGCTGGCGAAGGTAGCCGATCACGCTCTCGGCCTCGGCGATGATCTGGTCGAGGTCACGGCCGTGACTGGCGCGGCGCAGCGGTTCGGAGGTGGCATAGAGCAGGTTCACCCCCTGGGCACCGCACTCGACGGCCAGGCGCGCGTCGTCGGGATGGCAGCGCACGTGGGTGACGACGCGGGCGCGCAGCCCGCGGCCGGCGATGGTTTCCAGATCGCGGGCGCTCTGGGGCGAGGCGGCAGGCGAGGTCAGTTCGATATACTCGACCCCAACCGCGTCCAGGGCCTCGGCCACAGCCAGGCGCTGGGCGCTGGTAAAACGCGCCGTGGCAAACTGCTCACCCTCGCGGAGGGTCGTGTCGAGCAGAAAGAAGCGCTCAAGCGGCATAGCGATAGAATCCTTCTCTCACCTGGCATGCGCCAAACAGCTCCGGGCGGCAGGAGCGTGGCGTATGGGCCACGCTGGTCGGAACACTGGCGTGCGGTTGCATCGCGCACCTCCGGGGAAACAAAAAACCCGGGGCACCATCTGGTCTGGTGCGCCGGGCCTACACTCGATCCTCGCGTGCAAGCGGTGCTAACCAGACCATACGTCCGGCTTCTTCGCCCGCTTGACCTGCTTGGAGCAGTGTTGCTGCATATTCTTGCTCATCGCTCCCTTGATTGCGTTGGCGGGAGCATAGCACACTTCGGCGCGGACGTCAAACGGCTGCGCCGCGAAACGCTGTCTTATACCATTTCCTGTTGAACTTTCCGCATTGGTCGGAGTGCCGGATCGCACGGTGACGCCCTGCGGGGCAATCCACAATCCAAAATCGGCAATCAACAATGGTATTACTCCCACCTCCGCTCATCCACGAAGCGTTTCGCATCGGCGGGCAGGCCGGGAACCAGTTCGACGCGGCAGTGCAGTTTGAGCGTCTCGTGCAGGGCGGCCTCGACCGCGGCGCTCACCGCGGCGGGGTCGGCGTCGCTCGCCGGCGCCACCCGGCAGATCAGGTCATCGCGGTGGCTCTCGCGCACCACCACGGCCTGATAGGCGGCCACCCCGGCGATGCCGCGCAGCGTCTCGTCAATATGGCGCGGATGCACGAACAGCCCGCGCACCTTGACGCTGTCGCCGCTGCGCCCGAGCCAGCCCACCAGCCGCGGGGTGGGGATGGCCGTCGGCGGGCCAGGCTCCATCACCGCCGAGAGATCGCCCACGGCGAAACGCACCAGGATGTAGTCGCGCCGGAACAACGTCACCACCACCTCGCCGGTCTGTCCGGGCGGCAAGGGTTCACCGCTATTCAGATCGCACACCTGCACCAGGGCATCGTCGGGCAGGTGCCAGCCCTGGCGTTCGGGGCCGTTGTAGCCCAGGTTGCCCGCTTCGGCGGTGCCATAGCCGTCGTAGACCAGAATGCCATACTGCTCCTCGAAGAGCGCCCGCAGCGAGGGCGGCAGCGGTTCGGCGGCCACGAAGGCCTTGTTGAGCGGCCAGGCCCGCGGATCGTGGCCCAGTTCCACCGCCTTCTCCAGCAGGGCCTTGAGGTAGCTCGGCAGCCCGGCATAGGCAGTGACGCCGAGATCGAGCATGGCCTCGATCTGCTGCTGCTGCGCGCCGATCCCCGCCGGAATCACCGCGCAGCCGACGGCGCGCGCGCCCTCCTCGAACATCACCCCGGCGGGTGTCAGGTGGTAGCCGAAGCAGTTGAGCACAATATCGCCCGGCCCGAAGCCAGCGGCGCGGAAGGCCGGCGCCCAGCGCCACGAGTCCGGCTCGTCTGGTTCGGGATCGTAGATCGGGCCGGGCGACTGGAAGACGCGCCGCAGGCTCGAAAGCGGCACGGCCAGCATTCCGCCGAGACCCGGCCCCTGGCGCTGGATCTCGACCAGGTGCTCCTTGCGCAGCACCGGCAGGCGCGTCAGATCCGCGGCGCACTGAATGGCGGCGGGCGTCAACCCCGCGGCGTCCATCCGCTGGCGAAAGGCCGGCGAATGTTCGTAGCCATAGGCGACAATCTCGCGGACCCGCTGGTCAAAACTGGCGTAGAAAGCCTGGAGGTCCATGGCTCCTCATCGTTGACAGGATGGACGCGGTGGAGAGGTCTGGGGAGGCTGCGCCTCCCCGCACGACCCGCGTTCCTGACGTGAACATACGCCCTCGGCGAGGGGTATGGGGAAACCAGGTTTCCCCATACCCCACCTCCCCCCGCTGGGGGGAGGTGCCGGGCTCCCTCCCCCAGCGGGGGAGGGCTGGGGAGGGGGCCGTCACCTTATTTGAAACGTATTGCCCTTAGAGCGGGATCATCCCCGCCCGCAGGAGGGAGAACGCGCGCGCCACCCTCACCCGGTGGAGGGTTCTCGAAGGGGGGAAGCCCCTCCGAGCCTTCCCAGGAAGCCGTGTGCGGGGAATGGGGCAAGTGGGTTTCCCCACCCTCAGGACAGCCAGCGCTTACGGCGCTTGTAGTGCTTAACCTCGCGGTAGCTCTTGCGCCCGCCCACCTCATTGAGCCCCAGGTAGAACTCCCGCACGTCGGCGTTATCCTTCAGGTCGGCGGGCGAGCCATCGAGGACGATGCGCCCATTCTCCATGATATACGCATGATCGGCCGAATCAAGGGCCAGACGGGCGTTTTGCTCCACCAGCAGGATGGTCGTGCCCTGCTCCTTGTTGATCCGCCTGATGATGCGGAAGATCTCTTCCACCAGCAAGGGCGCCAACCCGAGCGAAGGTTCATCGAGCATAATCAGGCGGGGGCGGGCCATGAGCGCCCGCCCGATGGCGAGCATCTGCTGTTCGCCGCCGCTGAGGAAGCCCGCCGTCTGATTGCGGCGCTCTTTCAGACGCGGAAAGTAGTTGTAGACCAGTTCCAGATCCTGGGCAAAACCGCCCATCCCGCGGGTATAGGCCCCGGCGCGCAGGTTTTCCTCCACCGTCAGGTGCTCGAAGACGCGCCGCCCCTCCATCACCTGGAAGATGCCCATGCGCACGATCTCCGCCGCGTCCTTCTTATGGATGGGCTGGTCGAGAAAGAGGATCTCGCCGTCGGTGACTTCGCCGTTCTCCGGCTTGAGCAGCCCGGAGATCGCTTTGAGCGTCGTGCTCTTGCCCGCGCCGTTGGAGCCGAGCACGGCGACAATCCGGCCCTCCGGCACCTCCAGCGACAGCCCTTTGAGCACCAGGACCACGTCGTTATAGATGACCTCGATATTGTTGAGGGATAGCATGGTTTGTTGCCTCTGCGCGCCGGGCGGTCTGGGCGAAGCGCTCAGGACGTACGTGGTAGGAGTGCGGGGAGGCGCAGCCTCCCCGCATCCCCCGTTTCCCCGCCCGCGGCGGGGGCGCTGTGGCGGTTCGCCGGGCCACCTGGCCGCCGTGGGCGGGGAACGAGCAACACGTGGTTCGTAGCGGGCGTGCGGCCCCCCTTCCCATCGGGAGGCGACTGCGTATTCCTACAGTTGTAGGTGCGCTCCCCGTCGGGCTGAAAGCCCTCGGCTACAGGGGGCAAAGCCCACCTTCGTGGGCTACACAGGCCACGGAGGTGGCCTTCGCAAGCGCTAGCCGAGGCGTTTACGCCGACGGAAACGGATCATCTGCCGAAATACAACTGTGATAATATCCCCTGTCATGATTCGCCCCGACGGAGGACGAATACCCATTCGCTTCCTACCGGGCCGAAATGAAATCGGTGATCGCTACCCACGTACCGTTCTCGACCCGGAACAGCCGCAGCGACTTCGCGCCAGCGTGGTCGGTTGCGGTGAAGACGATCGGCTGCGTCACGCCGCCGGTGTCGATCTCCCCCATAGTCTGCAGCGTGTTCCTGATGTTCTCGCCGGTCAGTTCCTTGCCATCGGCCAGCGTCTTCTCGATCCCCGCCACCAGGATGGACATGGCCGTCCATCCCTGGACGAAGGTGCTGGTGGCGCCGCCGTAGTCAATCCCCTTCTCTTTGGCGAACTCCAGGGCCACTTTGGCCCCCTCGGCGGCGGGGTCGAAGGGGATGGCGCCGACCACGCCCTCGGCATCGGCGCCGGCGAGCTTGATCAGCAGTTCATTGGCGCACCAGTTCAGGCAGACGAACTGGATATCCAGGCCCAGACTCCTGGCGTTCTTGATGGCCAGAGCCGCGGGGGTCGAGACGTTTTGCAAGAAGACGTAGTTGGCCCCGAAATCGCGGATCTGGGTCAACTGGGGCGTGAGATCGGTGGCGCCGCGGGGCGAGGGCACCTCGAGCGGCGCTTCGACGCCATTGGCCTGGGCGAACGCGGTGCCGTCGGCCAGGGGCGAGCGCCCGAAGGGGCTGTCGTTGAACAGATAGGCGAACTTAGGCGCGCCGGTATTGCCCTTCGCCTTCCAGTCCTCCAGCGCCCACTTCATGGCGATGATCATCTGGTCGGAATAGGTCGGGGCCACCAGGAAGTTGAAGGGCGTCCTGGCCGGATCGGCAAGCTCCGCCGAGTAGGAGGCCGAGATGAAGGGGATCTGATCCTCGGAGATGCGGCCCTTCAGCGCCTCGGTATCGCCGGTGCCCCAGCCCGAGAAGACCACGACCCCGTCCTGGGTGACGAACTGAGTGTAGAGTTCTTCCGCCCGCGGCACCTCGTAGGCATAGTCCTGGCTGATCAGTTGCAACTGGCGGCCAGCCACGCCGCCGTTGGCGTTCCGCCAATCAATGTAGGCAATCTGTCCCTTGGAATAGGGGGTTCCCACGTCCGCCGTCGCGCCGGTGAGGTCGAAGATCGCGCCGATCTTGATCGGCTCGCCGCTCGGGGCCGGAGGCGCCGAAGTGGCCCCGGTTCCGGTGGTTCCGCCGCCGGTGGTTCCGCCCGTAGGGGGCGCCTGCTGGCCGCATGCGGCCAGCGCCAGCGCCAGCGCCAGCAACAGTGCCAGCATGCCGAACCGTCGTTGGTCGTTGCCCATACTGTCCTCCCTGGTCTAATAACTGAACGGCCATAACCGGAAGTAATCCTTGACGTTGCGCCACATCTTGACGATGCCCTCGGGCTCGAAGATCAGGAAGAGGATGATCGCCAGACCAAAGGCGCCCTGCTGCATGTACGGCAGATAGCTGTTGATCTGGGGCACGGCCCCGCTCAGGAGGCGCGCCAGGTTCGAGAGCAGCGCGGGCAGCAAGGTGATGAAGGCCGCGCCGTAGATCGCGCCCGAGACGCTGCCCAGCCCGCCGATGATGATCATCGCCAGGTAGAGGATGCTGGTATCAATGGTGAAACGTTCCCACGAGATAATGCCGCGGTAGTGGGCAGTCAACGCCCCCGCCAGCCCGGCGAAAAACGACGAGGTGGCGAAGGCCAGCAACTTGTAGCGAAACAGGTCCACCCCGATCACCTGGGCGGCGATGTCCTGGTCGCGAATGGCGACGAAGGCCCGCCCCACGCGGCTGCGGAAGAGGTTGCTGACAAAGATCGCCGTCACGATGAGACAGCCCACCGTGACCCAGTAGAAGGCGAAATCGGGGTTGCCGATCGCCGTCATGGAGATGCCGAAGATGGTGCTGGTTGCGCGGGGGATCGACAGCGACTCGCCGATGCCGAGCAGTTTGCCGTGGGTCAGCACCCAGGTGATGATCTCCTGCGCCGCCAGGGTGGCAATCGCCAGGTAGAGGCCCTTGAGGCGCAGCGAGGGCAGCCCGAAGAAGGCGCCCACCAGCGCCGTAAACAGGCTGGCGATCGGCACGGTGAGCCACATAGGCATATCGAGCCGGGCGGCCATCAACCCGGCGCTGAAGGCCCCCACCGCCAGGAAGCCGCCCTGCCCGATGCTGATCTGGCCGGTATAGCCAACCAGAATGTTCAGCCCGATGGCCCCGATCGCGGCGATGGCGATCGTATTGGCCAGACTGAGCCAGTAGCGGTCGGCGAACCAGGGAAAGACCAGCACGGCCGCCAGCACGAGGGCGATCCGCAGCCGTTGCGGCCAGTAGGGCCGCAGGGCCATATCCGCCGCGTAGGTGGTATGAAAGGTCCCGCTTTGCATAGGCGCGCGCCCCTCCTACACTCGCTCGATGAACCGCTGGCCGAAGAGCCCGTAGGGGCGCACGAGCAGGATCAGCAACAGAATAATGAACGGCACCACTTCGCCCATCCCCAGGTCGGGCGGGAGGTAGCCTCCGGCGTAGGATTGCAGCAAGCCGATGATCAGCCCGCCGATGATCGCCCCGGGGATGCTATCGAGGCCGCCCAGGATCACCACCGGGAAGACCAGCAACCCCACGCGGGCGATCGAGCCGGACACGCCGCCGAAGATGCTCATCAGCAGAATGCCGCCCACCGCGGCCGTCACCGCCGCGATGGCCCAGGCTACCGCCCAGACCCGCTTCACGCTGATGCCCATGCTCAGCGCGGCCTGCTGATCGTCGGCCACGGCGCGCATGGCGATGCCCTCGCGGCTGAAGCGGAAGAAGAGCGTCAGCACGCCAAACAGCACCAGGGCCAGGAAAATGGCCCAGACCTTGTCCACGCCCACACTGGCGCCGAAGATCGTCATCGTATCGCGGGGCAGAAACTGCGGCGCGGGGCGCGGCGTCACCCCCCAGATCGACCCGACGATCGCCCGGAGCAACGATGAGAGGCCAATGGTCACCATGATCACCGAAATGGCCGGTTCACCGATCAGCGGGCGCAGCACCAGGGTTTCGATCAACACGCCGACCACCGCGGCCAGCAGCACCGCCACGACCACCCCCGCGGGCCACCAGATGCCGATCTGCTCGACGGTCATGTAGGTCAGGTAGGCGCCGATCAGCAGCAGTTCACCCTGGGCGAAGTTGATCACGTCGCTGCTCTTGTAGATCAGCACGAAGCCCAGGGCCACCAGGGCGAAGATCGCCCCGTTGGCGACCCCGCTCATCGTGAGTTGGACGAGTTTCTCCATAGGCTCTTTCGCAGAACGG
>Ga0308410_1000101_pt1 | contig 35274 bp, 28 predicted proteins | sample HotsprOSTMatCore_FD_203467 | JGI IMG/M metagenome (GOLD analysis project Ga0308410, IMG submission 203467) | Hot spring phototrophic mat microbial communities from Octopus Spring, Yellowstone National Park, Wyoming, United States -... | ecosystem: Environmental > Aquatic > Thermal springs > Hot...
GTTCCACTGAATCGCGTTCCCGGTTTCCCAACTCTGCCAGAGGAATGCGACTTTCTCGCTGCGGCTGATAATCTGTGAGTGACATCCCATGCACGTTTCGGTCGGGGGAATATTGGCATGCGCGGCGACTTCGACCGCCGTGTGGCAGTAGCGACAATCCATCCCCAGGGCAACGTGCAACTGGTGGTTGAACCCGCCCCCCGGTTGTTCGATAGGCACCCCGACATCCCGGTGCCAGTCCGACCAACCAAACAGCCACCAGACTCCCCCGAGGATGGCAAGCACCAGCGGAATGCCAGCAAAGATACTCACCCTGGCGAGCGTATTGGCTCTCCGATCGAATATCTGGGCCATGTGGCGCCTTTCTAGGAATGAGGACATTCTTGATACCGGACGCGCAGTGAACGTATCAGCGGGACATCACCGAAACAACGCACAAGAACGCAATACCCGTGCAACTCAGCACACCTTGCAGCAGTTGAAACGCGCCGAACTCTCCCAAGCCATAGCGCCAGGCAAACCAAAAAACCCGCGAGCAGTCATCGATCTGCACGGCATACGGTCGCCACGGACCTGTGTTGAAACGACGACCGGATGGCGTGATCCAGCCAGAACATACATCTACGCGGGTTTCCAGGAGGGGCGAGATCGCCTGGTTGCGCCCTCTCTTCTACTTTTTGCAGTTCTGCTTTCGGGCCTGTGAGATGCGGCAGCAAGACAAACTGCAATGGCGTGTCCGACACGTTGTCGGTGTAGCTGAACGACATCATGCGACCTTGGTTAATAATATCACAACTGGTTACGGGCAGTTTCAGAGTTGACCCGTCGAAACAGTGAAGAATTCTCAACCGAAGCACAGTTTATCTACATTCATTATACAAAACCCATGCAACGCTCAATGTGCATATATTTGAGCAACAATGTCTTGAATCTTCAAGACGCTCCTCGCACGGCACGGTTGCGCGATCGACCGGCTCACCAACGTCAGTTCGGGATGGCGTATTCCGGCTGTCATTGCGAGTGAAGCGACATCATCTCCCGGTTTTGGGGAGATTGCTTCGCCGACTCTGACGTCGAAGCGGTGATGGCAACGCGCTTCTTACGATTGTACACTTAATAGATCGCCTTTCCCAGCGCCGACAGCGCAAACTCGACCGCCAGGAGCGCCGTTGTATTGCGCGCGTCGAGAATGGGATTAACTTCCACCAGATCAAGCCCGATCAGGCGCCCCGATGCTGCGACCAGTTCCATCGCCAGATGCGCCTCGCGGTAGGTGATGCCGCCCAGCGCCGGCGTCCCAACCCCAGGCGCTTCGTGCGGGTCAAGCACGTCGAGATCGAAACTGAGATGAAAGCCGGAAGTGCCAGCGCTGACATGCAGGATCGCTTCTTCTATCACCGATGCCATCCCGCGCCGGTCGATGTCGTGCATGGTAAAAACGTGCACACCGGAGGTGCGCAGCAGTTCACGCTCGCCATCGTCAAGGTTACGCACCCCAACCAGTGCGACATCCCCCGGACGAATAACCGGTGTCTGCCCGGTCAGTCCGGTCAATGTCGGATGCCCATGCCCGGTCAGCACTGCCAGACCCATGCCGTGAATATTCCCCGAGGGGGTCGTCTCTGGTGTATTATAGTCGCCGTGGGCATCAAGCCAGAGAACGCCGATACGCCGGTTGTGCGCCACACCCGCAACCGACCCGATCGACAGGCTGTGATCGCCGCCCAGAACGAGCGGCAGGGCGCCCGTGGCAACGATATCGTGCACTCGCTGCGCCAGGTCACGGACGGCGCTGGTGATCGGTTGGAGGTAGCGCAACGGTTCATCCGGCGCTGGCGGGTCGATCTGCTCAGCCAGTGGCACAGCAATGTTGCCAAGATCGCGCACCTGGCATCCAAGCGCTACGATCCGCTCGCGCAGACCGGCATAGCGGATGGCGCTTGGTCCCATATCGACGCCGCGCCGTCCTGCGCCAAGATCCAGCGGCGCGCCAATGATTGCAATATCGCGTATCATCCTGGAGGAGGAGAGCAATGGAACGGTTCTTTCAGTATCTGAACATCTTCCCGATGCCGCTCTGGCTGGCGATGATGTTCGCGCCCCGGCATCCGCTGACGGAGCGGATGAGCCGCCCAGGAACAATCTTCATCATTGCTGGATTGAACTATATTATAGCGCTGGCGCTGGCAGCGCAGCGCGGGCGGCGCGATGGCGCGGCGATTGATTTTACTTCATTGGAAGGGATTCGCAAGGGGCTGAGTTCGCCAGAAGGCGCCGCCGCCGCATGGGCGCACATGCTCGCGCTTGATCTGTTCAGCGGCGCGTGGATCTATCGTGAGTGCCGCCGCCTGAACGCCCCGTCGCAGGTGCGCATCCCCTCCCTCTTTGCAACCTTAATGGCAGGTCCGGCTGGATTGATGGGTTTTCTGCTCTGGCGTCTGATTGCGCAGAAGGACGATCAGAGCACAGCAGCGTGAGAGGCGCTCCTGGGACGCGAGGTGTTCTTGATCGCGATGCCTTTTTCGCCGCTTGCTTCACCCCTTTGTCCCACACGCAGTATCCGACGATGGCGCGGAAACGTCTTCCACCGCCTGCACCGCTTCAGAAGCGCCTGTCTCGTCTGCTGCGGCATCCAACGATGGCGTGGCAGCATCTTCCACCGCCGCCGCCGACTCGTTCACCGTCGGCAGTGGCGCCGCCTCTACCGACGGTGTTGCTGCGATCAGCGGCGCCGCTGCCGGTTCCGTCGCGGCAGGCGTCGCCAGCAATTCAATGCGCCCGCAGTGAGTGCATACCCATGCCCGTGGTGAAATCTGCCGTTCTGGAGAGGATTTGACGATAATCGTCCCCTGAACTGGCGTCGGTGCGAGGCGCTGACCACAGTGCGCACAGGCGACGAGTCGATCCGGCTGCGGCAGATGGGCAGGCGTGGCGACGGGCGTCGGCGCAGGACGCGGCGCGCCCGTGACCGCCCGACGATAGACCGCCAGCGTCTCGCGGGCGGCGCGCTGCCACGAGAACTGTTCTGCGCGCGCACGGGCAAGCCGTCCCATCATTTCGCGGCGCTCTTCATCATCCCACAGCGCCTCGATCCGATCGGCCCAGGCGCCGACATCGAGCGGCGGCGCATACTCAACTGCATCGCCGCCGATTTCGGGCAGGCTGGCGCTCGATGACGCCAGACACGCGGCGCCGCAAGCCATCGCTTCCAGGAGCGGCAGACCAAACCCTTCGTAAAGCGAGGGATTGAGATACAGACGGCAGGCGTTGTACAGCCAGCGCAAGTCGTGCTGACCCACGCGCCCGGCGAAGAAGACATAATCATCGAGATGCAGATCGCGCACTGTTGAGAAAACATCCTCATCGCGCCAGCCGCGCGCGCCTGCGATGATCAGTCGATAGGCGCGATCCGGTCGTCGATCAAGACAGATTCGCAGCGCGCGCAGCAGTGATGGCAGGTTCTTCCGCGGTTCGAGCGTGCTGACAAAGAGCATAAACGATTGGGCTTCCACCGGCGTTCCCGCGAGCACGCGTGTCTCGCCGGAACGGATGGATAACGGCATGTAGACCGGCGCCGCAGCCTCATAGATAACATCGATCCGCTCAGGCGGCAGATCGAGGAATTGTGCGATATCCTCGCGGGTTGTTTCGGAGACGGCGATGACTGCATCTGCGCGCGATACGCTATCGCCAACCTGACGATAATAAGCGGCGGCAGCGCGATCAAGAATATCAGGATAGCGCAAAAACGCAAGATCGTGGATGGTCACGACCGTCGGGCAGCATCGATGCCGGGGTGCAATGAAATCGGGGATGTGAAGGATGTCGGGGCGCACCGGCGCCAGTTCCAGCGGCAGGGTCCAGCGCTCGAAGCGATGATGGGGCGGCGTGTACAACGGATGACGCGAAACATTGGATGCGACCACCAGCGGACGCAGATGGTCCCGATGTTGCAGACTGATGATCTGATCGTCAGCGGCGCAGCCAGCCAGCGCCGCCATTAACTGGCGCGTATACTGAGGAATGCCGCCAGTGCGATAAGCATTCAAACGGGCGTCGATCGCAATGCGCATGACGCTGATCAGACTATTCAGGGAGACGCTTCTCTTGGCGCCGCAGGTCAAGGCGTCGCAGCAGGGCGTGCGTCGATTTTGGCGACATATCGATTGCAGCGATGTTGACGTGTCGTGGCTTATTCATTATAGCACATCGCAGATCGATTGCGCCGTTGTGTCATCCGCTCTTTGACAGTTGACGACCATTCCCGGCACAGGTACAATGTGATACCGCTGCGTGTGCGCTATCTGGCGGCATTTCTCCGCAGCATCGCAATGGCTGCCTCGATTGCCGGTGTTGAATGGTATGCTGACGATCTCGCGCGTTGTGACTCCCACTCCCATTCCGCTGCAGATCCGCGCAGCGCGCATGGACGACATTTACCCCATTCTGCGGTTGCACTGTGAAGCCTTTGCCGACAAGTTCGGCGCCGCCTTCGGCGTCCATGGCACGGCGCGCGGCATCGAGGCGATGGCGGAAGCCTGGCGGCGCCAGGGGCGGAGCGCATTGCGCGGCATGTTCGTCGCCGATTCCAACGGGCTGGTGGTGGGCACCATTTCGTTGCGCACATGGGATACGACAGGCGACACGAGCGGCGCCGCTGAACTTGCGTTTCACCAGGTGCTCGGCGTGTGGGGCGCTGTTCGCTCGATTTTTGCGCTGTCGCTGCTCGATCATACGATCGAGCGCAGCGAAGGGTATATCACCGATGTGGCGGTGCTCGCGCGCTACCGGCGCAACGGCATTGCGCGGGCATTGCTGGATCATGTGGAACAGGAAGCCCGACAGCGGGGCAAGCGATTCCTGGGATTATATGTGAGCGCATCGAACACGCCGGCTCGCCGCCTCTACAATCGCGCAGGGTTCGTCGATTATCGGACGCGCCGTTCGTGGCTTGCCAGTCTTATGCTTCGTCAACGCACCTGGATCTATATGCGCAAAGAACTCGGATAGAGTTCCTTCGTTTCGGTTTCGCCATTCTTTCACACCAGAGGAGCAGACAATGAGGTCTGATCGCGACAACCCGTTTCGGATCGCCCAGGAGCAGTTCGATCGCGCAGCGGCATTGCTCGATCTGCCCGATAATGTGCGCGAGGTGCTGCGTGTTCCGCAGCGCGAGTTGACCGTCCGGTTTCCGGTGGTGATGGACGATGGCTCGACCCGCATCTTTACTGGTTATCGGGTCCAGCACAATCTTGGGCGCGGACCAACCAAAGGCGGTATTCGTTACCATCCAGGCGTCGATATTGATGAGGTGCGCGCGCTGGCAATGTGGATGACCTGGAAGTGCGCCCTGGTCAACATTCCCTACGGCGGCGCGAAAGGAGGGGTGGTCTGCGATCCGACGACTCTTTCGCCTGCCGAACTCGAACGGCTGACCCGCCGCTTTGCCACCGAAGTCGCTCTTGTCGTCGGCAGCGAACGCGACATACCTGCTCCTGATGTCAATACCAATCCTCAGATCATGGCATGGTTCATGGATACCCTTTCCATGCAGCAGGGGCACACGATCAATGCCGTCGTCACCGGTAAACCTGTCGAGGTTGGCGGTTCGCTGGGACGGAATGAGGCGACGGGGCGCGGCGTCAGTCTGATGGTGCGCGAATGGGCGCGGCGACAGCGGCGGCGCCTGGAAGACCTGCGGGTGGTGGTGCAGGGGTTCGGGAATGTCGGCGGCGTAGCGGCATCGCTCATCTCGGCGTTGGGGTGCAAAGTGATCGCCGTTGGCGACGCCAGCGGCGGGTATCTCTGTCGCAATGGACTCAATATCACGGAGATGCGGCGGTATGCCGCGCGACATCCGCGTCGGTTGATGGAGGGGTACAGATCCGCCGGGGTCGACCATATCGATAACAAAACGCTGCTCGAAACGCCGTGCGACGTGCTGGTTCCAGCAGCGCTCGAAAATCAGATCACCGATCAGAACGCAGCACGCATCCGTGCCACGCTGATCGTCGAAGGCGCCAACGGACCAACCACCCCGCAGGCGGATGAAATCCTGGAAGAGCGCGGGATCACCGTTATTCCCGATATTCTGGCGAATGCCGGCGGTGTGACGGTCAGTTACTTCGAATGGGTCCAGGGATTGCAATCATTCTTCTGGAACGAACAGGATGTCAATCATCGCCTGGAGCGGATCATGGTCGACGCCTTTGAGCAGGTGTGCGACCTTGCCGATCAACGCGGCATCTCGCTGCGGTTGGCGGCATACCTCCTGGCGGTGCGTCGCGTCGCCGACGCCAACCTTATTCGTGGGCTATATCCGTAGTCTTTGGATCTTCCGCCAACGATGCGTATCCTCCTGAACGGTTCAAACGGTTTCCCTACATAGCGCCCAACGCATCCGTCGTTTTCAAGCTCTGCCTTCCACTGTTGCTCACCATCCGCAAGGCGTTGGGCGCGACCATTGTTTTGATGGCGGTTGGACGCACAGGAGGCGCGTGATGAAGGATTTGTGTCGTGGACGTATCCTGGTGATCGAAGAGGATTATGATCTGGGACGACTCTTTGAGACAGTGCTGACCATCGAGGGATACCACGTCACCGTAACCCCCCATATTCACGAGGCGCACCGCGTCTTGTCTCGACTGGAACCGAACCTCGTCATCTTCGACTGGTCGGTCCACAACACCGCAGGCTATGTGTGGATCGATGAACTGCGCACTACGACCCACACGGCGCACATCCCGGTGCTACTGGTTTGCGGTGCGTGGCCGCCGCGCAGCATCTACGAAATGCTGGCGAGCGCCGGCGTTCCGATCATCGAGAAGCCATTCGATCTGATCGCATTCAATCGTTGTGTCGCATCGCTCGTGCAGCCGCGAGAACGCGCAATTGGCGCCTGATGGTCTATGTTGCTCCGCCAAAGAGGGCGATGATGCCGAAGCGCACGAGTCGCGCCAGAAAGACGGCGATGAGAAAGACCCAGTACGGCAGCCCCATAGCCCCTGCGGTGATCCCCGCCACGTCGAATGCGGGATTTGGCGGCGCCGAGAGCGCGAACAACACCACGAACGCGCGCCACGGATGTTCGAGTTGACGCTGCACCCAACGGTAGAACCGCGTCTGTTCGACCACGCCGCGCCCCGACCGCCCCACGAAGAACCCGACCGATTCGCCAATAACCGAACCAAGCGCACCTGCGATGCCGACTCCGACCATGCTCAGTCCGGGGGACAGCGCCGCAACCAGACCGAAATAGGGGATAGGCACGACGATTGTGGCGTTGGAGATCAGGGTGATCAAAAAGACGCCGATGTATCCCAACGCCCCCAGACGATAGGCGAGATCCGGCGGGATCATCAGGTAGGCAATGATATTCAGCGCAATGGCGATGGCGGCGACCAACACCGGACGCATCCAGGCGCGCCAGCGGGGGGTGATCGCAGTCTTTTGCTGCTGGGTTGCCTGGCTTCCTGCTTCCGCTTCTGGCACATGCGACCTCAGATGATACCCGACTTCTAACCCCTAACTCCTAACCCCTGGACCGCCGCCAGAGCCACGCGCCGCCTGCCAGCGCCACAACGACGACGATCAGCAGGAGCGTCAGATCGGGAGCGCCCGCAGAGGTCGATGGTTCGGCAACCGGCGTCGGTTGCGCCAGATCGACCGTTCCCGGCGATGAAATTGCCGGTGGCGCGATCGTTGGTTTGGGAGCGACCTGTGGAAGCGCTGCCACTTCTGGAGAGGCGATGATCGTCCCAAACGCCTGCGGTGCGCCCGGTTCCGCGCCATTACCGAGCGCAGACGGCGCTGCCATACTATCGTCGCGTTGTGGGATAGGAGTCCCCGTCAGGGGATCGCTTTCGCGCGCTTCTGCCATCGACGTTGGCGGCTCGGTGGGCACAGCGGCGAGCATTGGTTCCGCCGCAGGAGCAGTCGGCTGAACCGCCATTGACGGAGCGTTCGCCCCCATCGATCCGAGCACGCTGAGCACACCAATCGCGGCGATCAGCACACCCGCAAACACGCCGGCAACCTGGAGCAACCGCCCCCATCCCAGGCGTGCGGCAGGCGGTCGCTGCACTGCGACCTTCGCCGGATCGAGCGTAAATGAGCGGGGCGGACGCAGTGGCTCGAGGTCGCGCAGCGCCTGCACGGTTGCGCGCACCTCCTCATACGTCAGGCGCAGATCCGCCTCTTCATCGAGCCGACGCTCGACGGTGCGGCGCTCATCCGCGCTCAACCGCCCGTCAATGTAGGCGGAGAGCAACTCCAGATCGTGGTCGTTCAGTTGTGGTTGCGTGGTCATAGCATCTCTTCGACGGCGCGAGTAGACCGAACTTCATGTTTTTCGCCGCGCCATTCGTCATTCTTCCCCATCATGACGAAACCGCAACGGCAGAAGTTCCTCCTCGCGAAGCAGGTCGCGCAGACGGGCGCGCCCGCGGCTCAGGCGCGACTTGATCGTCCCCAGGTTGGCGCCCGTCACCTCAGCGATTTCTTCATACGTCAATCCTTGCAGATCGCAGAGAACAACGACCAGGCGCTGATCGACCGGCAGTTGCGCCAGCCCTGTCTCGATGGCGCGCGCCAGTTCGCGGCGCAGCGCAAATTCGTCCGGCGTCTCCGACGTGTCGGCGATCTGGAGCGATGTCGGCTCGTCACCAACCGTTTCGCCAGACGCATCGAGTGAGACAACCGGACGACGCTGGCGCGCGCGCAGCGCATCGTAACAGACGTTGGTAGCGATCCGCAGCAACCACGAGCGGAATGACCCGCCGCGAAACGCATGCAGGTGACGATATGCCGACAGAAATGCATCCTGTGTGGCATCCGCCGCGCTATCGGCATCGCCAAGCAGACGATAGCACAGGTTGTAGACGCGCCCTTCGTACAGCCGCACCAGTGCGTTGAAACTCTCGACATCCCCGCGCTGCGCGGCTGTGACCAGGCGCAACTCTTCGTTTGCCACCGCTTTGCTCCCGCCATACACTATCGGGTAGGAGTATTATACTCGTTGTTTTGGCTACGAAGAACGCTCCTGCGTTTGGGAGCGCCCAGGCGTCGTGCTGAGCGGAGCGACGCATCTCGTCGCCCGTGCCGAGACTCTTCGCTGCGCTCAGGGTGACATAGCTCACGATATCGTGAAGGAGGCCACGTGTGTTCACCTTCAATGTGCAACGCCGCGCCGTTGCACGGCAACGGCGCTCCCTGCCCACCTTCCACACTTCCATCTTCAACGCGCCACGACCACCTTCGCGCCGGTCACCTCTCCGCTGTTCGCCTTTCTGTCTTCCACCCGCAAGGTTACGGTCGTTCCCTGCCCTGGCTGTGAGTCGATGGTCAGCGTGGCGCCGATGATCCGCGCCCGCTCTCGCATCGAGAAGATCCCAAAACTGTTTGTCTGTGGCAGTTGCCGGGGATCAAAGCCACGCCCGTTATCCGTCACGCGACACATCCATGCACGCTCGTCCGCCCCAAGAGACACATCCAGTCGGTCGGCGTGCGCGTGCTGAATCGCATTGACAATCGCCTGCTGGACGATCCGATACGCATGGCGGGCGGTAAATTCGTCCAGCGGGTATATGATCATAGCGCCCTGGATTGTCGCCTGAACATTGTAGAGCTCGCAAATTTCCCGTGTAAACGCATGGATAGCGAGTCCCAGGTGTGTTGCGCCAACAATCGGCGGTTGCAGGTTGCGCATAATGCTGCGCAGTTCTCTGGACGTCTTGACGGCACGCTCCCGGTATGCATCACATATTGGGATGATTTCATCTAGGGGATCGCCTGCCCGTATGCGTTGTTCGATCTGTGTCAACCCGAGAGGAATAGCGCCCAAAAACGGCATGATACCGTCGTGAATCTCCTGTGCAATGCGCTCGCGCTCCTGTTCCTGCGCTTTGATCATCAACACCGGCACCTCCGAAAGGCGCAGGATTTGTGCTCGAATGTGCACGGAACTCGCCAGGATATTCGCCAGCAATCCAATCAACCGCTTCTCCTCTTCATCGAGCGGCTCCGGTGCGCGACGCGGGCCGACATACAGCGTTCCCAGCACTTCCCCTTCGCTGGTGAGTTGACGGATAACCGCAGCCTCTTCACGAAGCGACGCTGTCTGTGAATGCGTCCGATTCGCCCGGTGCATCTCGATGGTCGTCGCGGTCGCCAGCCACATCTGATCCGGCGCAAGCGCGAGGCGTACCGCAACCCAATCAGCCGTTACTGCCTGGCATATCAATGCCGCGCCCTGTCGCACTGCGGCATCGAGGTCGGATGCCTGGTTCATGTGCGTTGCAAAGTCGAGTGTCGCCTGGTAATGATGCTGGTGCCGCAGGAAAAAGTGTCGGTACAGCCGACGAAACGGACTGTCGGTGTGCCAGAAGAGGGTGGTTGTGAACGTGGCACACCAGAGCGCCATAAATAGCAGCCCGTCAACCGGTATGCGGAAGATGCCGATCAACACGATGACCATCACTATGCATGCGATGGCGGCGCTCAGGTAGATCATCGCCAGGATGTTCAGAATACGCCCACGATACGCGAAACTCTTGTAGCGCAGCATGACGTAGGCTGCACCGGTGCAGAGGATGACCAGACAGAAGAGGAACGGTTGAAGCGAGGTCCACAATGGCGCACGATATGTCAGCAAATAATATGCGCTTGCCAGGGTCAGCGGTCCTGCGCCGAGTCCCCACGACATCAACAGAACCCACATTTGATTGGCGATGGCGCGGTCGCCGCGCCATGCCCAGAACCCTGCCCGCCCGAGAAACGCCGCCAGGCCGATCAGCATGGTCACGCCGTTGATTGCGCTGGCGATTCCGGGCGCATTCCCACGCAATGACTGGAAAAATGGAACGAACTCCAGCATGCTATCAAGATGCAGGATCATTGCCACCAGACCGATGGGATGGAGTGCAAAGCGCAAAAATGCAAACCGCGCGGTTGGTTGTGGCGTCAGCAGCGCCAGATGATTCAAAAGTGGTCCAATCCACGCCATACCGCTCACAATAGTAAACGCGGTGTAGTACCTTCCCTGTGCATTGTTCAACCCATGAAACAGCCCGGCAATTGCCAGCGCCAGCACCAGGAACAGCGCGGCGAAAACCTGGTTCGCCTCGGCGCGCGGCTGCGCCAGCAGCACGACGAGCGCCAGCGTCCAGACAAACAGAATGATCGGGATGATTCCCGATTGCAACTGAAGCACGTGCAGCCACGTCAGTCGCAGCACCGCAACTCGAACCGTCAGCAACTCGCCACCGCGACGAATGATCAGATCGACCAGATTGCTCTGATTGTGACCATCGGCATAGCGCTCCAACTCCTCATACGGCCACGTATGGGCTGGGATGCTGTTGATCATCTCGATACAATCGCCGGTCTGCAACGCGCCGCTCGCCATGCCAGGCCAGGACGGCGGCGTGATCGGCGACACGGCGTTGCACCTGATCGCAGCCTGCCACAAAGGAAGGATGCCGATCGATGGCTGCCCAAGGAGGTTGAGCGCACTGATGAAACTGATTGCTCCTGCGATGATCGGCGAACAGGCGAAGATGAGCAGGACATATGCCTGCCAGGGAAGGGGATGTCGTTTTGCGTCCATACTGTTTGTTGCTCAACATTCCAGAGATTCGCTGTTCCTGATATGGAAACGTATGCGAACGCTAGCGTTCACATAGCAATTTCTTCAACTCCGGAAGGCAACCGTTGCGAATGCTGAAGACGACTGGACTGGGCGCTCCGTTGCTGTGCGAATGCGCGGATGGGTTGGTTGAGGCTTCGATAAAACCGCTCATCCCTGCGTCGAATGCAAAGTGGCATTGGATTCATATAATATCACCGAGGCATTACGCTTTTGTTACGATTGAGTATCGGAAGGTAAAAAAGCGTGGTGTTTGCCAGTCTGTCGAACATGCGGTACAGTTTCGGCGCTATTGTGTGAGTCGTCTGTAGAACCAATGAGTCTCCTGCCACAAACCACCCGTGATAACCTCGCTATCACACTGGGGCGCAGCCCGCTGACGGCTGCGCTGGCTGCGGTGCTGCTCGGTCTTGCCGGGGGCGCAGCGGTGGCGTTTGGTCCGTTCTGGCTCGGGTTTGCGGCGCTGGCGGCGCTGATCGGAGTCTATGCGCTGCTGATCGATACCCGTGTTGGGCTTGCGACAGTGATCGGCATCGCCACGATTATGCCATTTGCCACGCTTCCCTTCCGCGCTGTGGTGACTCCTGCCCTGCTGACGCTGGCGCTGGCGGCGCTGATGGGTGTCTGGTCGTTGCGTCTGCTGGTGCGCAGCGACGAGCGCCTGATCATCACTCCAATTGGTATGGCGCTCATCGGCTTTCTGGGGATTACGCTGTTCGCCTTCGTGCTTGGCGCCAATGCCAGCCCTGAACCCTCTCTGATCCACAACTATGTCAAATTCGTCGTGGCGACGCTGTTCTTTTTCAGCATCGTCAACTGTGTGCGTGATCGCGAGACGGTGCGCTGGGTCATCCGTTTTTTGATCATCGGCGCTGCTCTTTCGGCGATGATCGCGCTGGCGCTGTATGTCATTCCCGATCAACTGGCGCTTCAAATCCTGGTAGCGTTCGGGCGCATCGGCTACCCGACCGAAGGGCGTGTGCTGCGGTATGTCGAGGATGACCCCAACGGATTGATGCGCGCGATCGGTCTCTCGGTCGATCCCAACAGTTTTGGCGGGATGCTGGCATTGATTGGGGCGCTGGCAGCGACTCAGGCGGTGAGTGAACGTCCGGCGCTGCCGCGACGGATGTTGCTGGTCGCCACCGGCGCGATCCTGCTGGCGCTGTTTCTGACCTACTCGCGGGCGGCGCTGGGGGGGATGATCGTCGCGGCGATGTATGTGGCGACGTTGCGCTATCGCCGACTCTGGTGGGCTATTCTGGCGGCTGGGGCGCTGGTTGCCGCGCTCTTCATCGGGCTTGGAGTCGGTGAACGCTTTGTCGAGCGCGTGGTCGAAGGCGTGCAGTTCCGCGATCAGGCGAATCAGATGCGTCTGGCGGAGTATCAGAATGCCATTGCGATCATCCAGGCGTACCCGGTGTTCGGTATTGGCTTCGGTCAGGCGCCGGAACTCGACCTGGTTGCGGGGGTGTCGAGCATTTACCTGGCGATCGCGCAGCGCACCGGGCTGGTCGGTCTGGCGGCGTTTCTGGGCATCGTGGTCTGGTTTTTTGCGCGGAGCTGGAATGCGCTGCGCGCCGCCGCTCGCTCCGGCGACGACGAGCGCGCAGCGTGGCTGGTGGCGCTCCAGGCGGCGCTCGCGGCGGCGCTGGCAGTGGGGTTGCTCGATCACTATTTTTTTAATATCGAATTCAGCCACATGAGCGCACTCTTGTGGGGAACGATCGGGTTGGCGGTGGCGATTGAGGGGTTGGAGGAGGGTGAAGGGTGAAGGTGCGAACATTGCAGGGTGCCGGTTGAACGTGGGCACGACTGAAGCACAGGAGCATCGCATCCAGAGGCGCACCTTATGCACGGCGCCCTTTCGTTGCGCCGTTTTCTGGCGCTCACCTGCTTCCTGCTCCTGACCCTTCCAGCAGCGCATGCCATGCCAGCGGCACAGTGCGAGCATGCGTTGTCAGGCAGCCGTTCGCCGCTCCGCCCGACGCTGAACCGGCGGGCGGGGCGAACGACGGGCGCTGCCGCGCCCGCACGCTGGTGCATGCGCAGGCGGAGCGCTCACCTTCTTGTCAATGCATGACTGCACCCCCAGCAGTTCGGAGCAGAGGAGGCGGCAACGTCGCCGCCTGACCACCACACGGGGGAACGTTGCACGCGAGAGGATGCCAGGCGACCTCTGCCCCTACGCGCCATCACGAAAACAACCCGTCCACCGCCGCGACCAGCTGGCGCAGGTTGCTCACGTGGTGGACAGCATTACACATTGGTCCGTAGATGTGCATATGGTTATCTTCGCGCCCCCAGCGGTAGGGTGGCTCCGGGTTGAACCACACGACCCGGTGCGCGCGCCGTTTGATGATCTCGAAGGCGCCCGGATTCGGCGGCGACAGATGATCATCCCCATCGCCGAGGAAGATCACCGTTGTGCGGCGGTCGACCGCATCGAGGTGATCCCGCGTGAAGGTTGCCAGGCATGCGCCCAGGTTCGTCTGCCAGGGACCGCCCTGCACCCGTTCTGGAACGACGCGGATCGCCTCTTCGGGGCGCAGTTGCTGAAAATCGGATTGCACATCAGCGATGGTGCGGTAGTACACAAAAGGGCGCGTGCGGCTAATCTGATCCTGAAGGGCATAGACCAGCATGAGCATAAAGCCGGTGACAGCGCGCATCGAGCCGGAGACGTCGCAGATGACGGTAATGCGCGGCTTCAAATGCTTGCGGCGATGGCGGATGTCGAGCGGGACGCCGCTGTAGCGCAGGTTGGCGCGAATGGTGCTCTTGGCGTCGAGCGCACCTTTGCTGGCGCGCTTCTGCCGGAGCGCGACGCGAGTGCGCAACTGCGCCGCCATGCGGTTGATCACGGCGCGCATATCGTCGTCGTCCTGGTACTTCAGTTCCTCAAACGGACGATCCTGGAAGTCTTCGGCGGGGCGGCGGCGGCGCTCTTCCGCTTCGCGCTGTTGCAAACCATTGCCGACTTCTTTCCCGATCTGCTGCGCCAGCGCCTCGCGGTTCTCGCGCGCCTCCTGCTCCAGTCGCTGCAATGCCGCTTCGCTGACTCCCGCTTCGCGGAGTTTTTGGAGCAGTTCCTGAAGGAGTTGCTCCAGGCGATCGAACTGCAAGTCGCGCAACGCCCGGCGCGTCGCCCAGGGCTGAAAGCCGGTCGTCATCTGCATCGCAGTGGTGTTCTTGTCGAGGAACTGGCGCATCTGACTGCCGCTCATGCCCTGCCCGGTCATCATCATCTCGAACAGGCGTCGAAGTTGCTCCGGCGTCAACGACGCCAGCATCTGCTGCACCAGTTGAGCCATGTTTTCGCGCTCTTCGGGCGACATCCCGCTGCCGGGTTGTTGGAGCGGCGGCGGCGTTTCGAGACCGAAGAAGCGAGGGAAGAGTTCATCGAACGTCGGCAGGTCGCGCGGTTCTTTCACCAGCGACGCGCGCAGCGCCGAGCGGAAAACGTGTTTATCGGCAACGCCGGCGACTTCGACGCAGCGCATAGCGTCAATACTTTCGGCGAGCGAGATGCGCACCCCTTGTGCGCGCAGCGCATGGATAAAATCAACCACTCGCTGATCCATCGGTTCCCTCCCCTAGTTGCCGCGGAAGCGGCCACTCTCGTCGTCGCGGCGCGGTCGCCCCAATTCGTCCCGCTCGCGGCGCGCCCGATCCCCCTCATCACGAACCATCGCGCGGCGCGCGCGCTGCAGATCGCCCTCGAATTTGAGCAGCACATTCAACGTATTCTCGATGGTTGCGCGGTCGAGGTGGCGGATGTTGAGTTCGAGCAGCGCGCGCGCCCAGTCGATCGTTTCGGAGACGCTTGGATGCTTCTTCAGGTCCATTCCGCGCAATCGCTGCACCAGTTCGACCGCCTGCTGCGCCAGTTTCGGCGGCAGACCCGGAACCTTCAGATTGATAATCTGCAACTCCTGATCTGCGGTTGGATAATCGATGTGCAGATAGAGGCAGCGGCGTTTGAGCGCCTCGGAAAGTTCACGGGTGTTGTTGCTGGTGAGGAGGACCATCGGTTGATGGCGGGCGCGAATGGTGCCGAGTTCGGGCACGCTGACCTGGAAATCGCTCAGCACTTCAAGCAAAAACGCCTCGAACTCGGCGTCGGCGCGGTCGATCTCGTCGATCAGCAATGTGACCGGGCGTTCGCTGGTGATGGCTTTCAGCAATGGACGCGGCAACATAAAGCGACTGGAGAAGAAGACATCTTCCTCGGCAGCCAGGCGGTCGGCAGCCTCGGCGAGGGTCGTCACGCCTGCCAGCAGATCGTTGAGTTTATCGCGCAGCAACTGGGTGTAGAGCAGTTGCTTGGCGTATTCCCATTCATAGAGCGCCTTGGTTTCATCAAGACCTTCGTAGCACTGGAGGCGGATCAGGTCGCGCCCGGTGGCTGCCGCCCAAACCTTTGCCAGTTCGGTTTTGCCCACGCCAGCCGGACCTTCGGTGAGGATCGGTTTGCCGAGTTTTTCCGCCAGAAACACCGTGGTGGCAATTTCATCGGAAGGAATGTAGCGTTGGGCGCTGAGCGCCGTTTTGACATCGCCAATTGTGTTGAACACTGCCGATAGCCTTTCTACTCCGGTTGTGTGCCGTAGACGGTGTGTTCCATGCGAACCATGCCGTCTGTGAAATCGATCAGAACGCCATGGAAACGGCGCTGATCGCGTCCCGGATTGACGCACCAGGTCGCGCCAATCCGGGTTGCATACGTTCCGCTCAGCGATGGCGCTTCGTGGATGTGCCCGTGCAGGGTGAGCGGCGGTTGATAGTGTTCGATAAAGGTGCGCAGCGCCCGACTGCCGATGCGCCGACCGCGCGGCATCAGATCGAGCGGCGTATCGGCAGGCGGCGTATGGCAGACATACACCGTGCGGCGCGGGTCGCTGCGCCTGGCGAGCGCCGCCAGGTCTTCCGCGATCGACGGCAGCGCCTCGAACTCCCGGCGTTGCAGCGGTCGAATCACACCGCCACGGCTGATGAAGGCATGCTCAAAACTGAACTCCGGCAGCGGTCCATCGTCACAACGCTCAAAGTCCTTAATGCTGAACGGCGTTGGCGGCACACAGGCGTATCCGGCGATCCATAGATCGGCACTCAACCGGTAGACACGCTCGTGAAGCGGGTGCGCCAGATCTTCGACCGCCAGTTCTTCCACGGTGACATACGCGGCTGCCCAATCGTCGTTGCCGGGGAGCAGATAGACTGCCACCGTCGGGTGGTGTGAGCGAAACTCGTCAAGCGCTGGCGCAAGTTTCTGTTTGACAAACCTGCGCTGCGTTTCCAGTGCATCGTCCCGCCGCATGGCGTGCGGCAGCAGATCGCCGGCGACAATGACGGCATGCGCTTCACGCTGCGCGGCAAACGCGAACAATGCGCGATAATCGGCGATGTTGCCATGGAGATCGGCAGTACAGGCAATACGCATACGCTACTGTAACGAGAACGAGCCGTTCGGCGACAACCCTGAACGCTCTGCGGACAGAGAAGGGCGGGGATCTTCATGAAAATTATAGCATGGACGACAGTGAAATGGGGGGTGGTGATACCAGGTTTCTCTGTTCTCAGTTCCCGGTTTCCAACCCCCTGACCCTGCCGAACATCGCGCGAACAGTGGTATCATAGCGCGTCTGACAGCCTTTACGGTCAATTCTTAAAACAGTGGAAAGGCATTCATTCATGTCGAAGAAAGTTCGCGTTGCAATCATTGGCGTTGGCAACTGCGCCTCATCGCTGGTGCAGGGGGTCGAGTACTATCGCAACGCCAGACCCGACGAATTCGTTCCAGGACTGATGCACGTCAACCTTGGCGGCTACCATATCGGCGATATCGAGTTCTCCGCCGCATTCGACATTGCCGACACGAAGGTGGGCAAAGACCTCTCGGAAGCCATTTTTGCGCCGCCGAACAATACGTATCGCTTCGCCAACGTGCCGCACCTGGGTGTGCCGGTGCATCGCGGGATGACCCACGACGGTCTGGGGAAATTTTTGAGCCAGAAGGTGCGCAAGGCGCCGGGGTCGACCGATGACATTGTTGGTATTCTGCGCTCTACCCGCACCGATGTCGTTGTCTCCTATCTGCCGGTTGGCAGCGAAATGGCGACGAAGTGGTACGTCGAGCAGATCCTGGATGCCGGGTGCGGCTTCATCAATTGTGTGCCGGTTTTCATTGCCAGTCAGGCGTACTGGCGAAAACGCTTCGAGGAGCGCGGGTTGCCGATCATCGGCGACGATATCAAGAGTCAGGTTGGCGCCACCATCACGCACCGGGTGTTGACGGCGCTGTTCCGCGAACGTGGCGTGCGCCTCGACCGCACCTACCAGTTGAATTTCGGCGGCAATACCGACTTCTACAACATGCTCGAACGTGAGCGCCTGGAGAGTAAGAAGATCAGCAAAACCAACGCCGTCACCAGTCAACTCGATTACGACCTCCCCGACGATGCGGTGCACGTCGGTCCAAGCGACTATGTGCCCTGGCTGGAAGACCGTAAGTGGTGTTACATTCGCATGGAGGGCACGACATTTGGGAATGTGCCGATCAACCTCGAGTTGAAACTGGAAGTCTGGGACTCCCCCAATTCCGCTGGTGTTGTGATCGATGCGGTGCGCTGCGTCAAACTGGCGCTCGACCGCAAAATCGCCGGCGCGCTGGTCGGTCCGAGCGCCTATTTTATGAAGACGCCGCCGCAGCAGATGACCGACAACGAGGCGCGTCGGTTGACGGAGGAGTTCATTGCCGGATGACCTGCACATGTATGCTTGACAATCGCCATACGAAAGCGTAAGATAGAATCGCAACAGAGCGCCGGATAGCGCGTATGATCTGTCAACGCAGATGTCATGCCATGACGGGCGAGTTCGATCCGGCTGGCGTCTTCCTGAAGATGCCAGCCGATCACGGATCGCATCAGTTCTGCTGAATGGTCGAAGGAGGCGCCGTGTTTGCGATCGTCGGGAAACGCCGGATGTTCTGCTCCATAATGGCGCTTCTGATTACGGCGTCATTGTGGATCGGCACTCTGCCGCAGCCAGCCGCTGCGCAGAGTGATCTGCGCTATTTTGCGGAGACCGGGCATTATCTGCGCGGCGCCTTTCGGGCGTATTGGGAGCGCAACGGCGGCGTGGCTATCTTTGGCTTCCCGATCACCGAGGAGTACCGCCGCTCCGATGGACGGATCGTTCAGTGGTTCCAGCGCGCCCGCTTCGAACTGGCGCGGGCGAACCCGCCGGTGGTGCAACTCGGGCATCTGGGACGCGAGTTCACCGGTGATCGCCTCTTCCCGCAGGCGCCGCCGCAACCAGGTACGGCGCGCATCCGCTACTTCTCCGAAACAAACCATACCCTGCGCGGTCTCTTCAAGGAAACCTGGGAACGGCGCGGCGGTCTCGCAATTTTTGGCTACCCGATCAGTGAGGAGATTTACGAGAATATCAACGGTCAGTGGACGCTGGTGCAGTACTTCGAGCGGCAGCGCTTCGAACTGCGCCTCTATCCAAGCCGTGTTGAGTTCGGTCTGCTCGGCGAGGCGCTCGCGCCAGCGCAACTGCGCGCTCCCTGGCCCCCCAATATCGCGCCAGACCAGCCGTTGAATGAGGACGGCACACCGCTGCCGCCTCCCTTCCGTCCGGGGTTGCTTGCAAATGCGCGTATTATCGCTGAAGCCGATCAGACGTTCCGTATCGAAGGGGAGGGGTATCGCCCCGGCGAACGGGTGCGTTTCCTGCTCTCCTCTCCCGAGTGCGAGTGCCGTCCGATCACGCTCGATGCCCAACCCCTCGCCGATGTCAACGGTTCGATCTCATATGCGCAGGTGCGCTTCACGACGCGCGACTATGCGCGTGGACGCTGGTACCTGACGGCGCAGGGGCAGACGAGCAATCGCGCCGGTATTGTGCAATTCTTTGTCGACGTGGCGCCGCCGGTCGGTCAACCCGGCGGGGTCGCCGTCGGCACAACCCCGCAGTCTGCGGCGATCGGTCAGGCGGTGATCGTCCAGGGGAGCGGCTTCCAGCCCAATGAGCCGGTCAGCCTGTGGCTCACCGCGCCGGATCAGTCGGTGCGCGGCATCCCGGAGTCGCCGACTGCCGACGGCAGCGGTTCGATCAGCGGCGCCAACATTCGGATTGCGATTGACAACACCTTTCGCGCCGGCACCTGGTTCATTACGGCGCAGGGACGCAGCAGCGGTCGTCAGGCGATTGGAACGTTCCGCGTCGATGCTGGCGCTGCTCCGCCGCCGTCGCAACAACCCGGCGATCCATCGCGCCTTGGCATTCTCATCCACAACGAACTGCGCGTCAGCGGCGCCGGTTCGATCACGCCGCTTGCTGCGCCGCCGGGGTCGGGGTTTGTCTTCAATGCCAGCGGCTTCGACCCGAACGAGAAGGTCGGCGTCTGGTTGACGCGACCGGCTGGGGCTGGCGTCGAACCGATCGATGAACGTCTGGTGCAACGTGAGGGGGGAAACGTGCGCGTCGCCTTCCGGGTGGACCGCGATCAACAGGGAATCTGGACGGTCACGGCGCAGGGCGCCAGCACCGGGCGCGCCGTGACGGCGCCGTTCAAACTGACGCGCGACTATGTCGCACCGCTGGGAACGCCGCGCCCCGCCACCAGTCGCAACGCATCCGTCTCGCCCGCCGAGGGGGGGCAGCGCACGACGTTCCGCCTGTCAGCGAGCGGTTTTCGCGTCAATGAGACGCTGGAGTTCTGGGTGACGTCGCCCGACGGATTGTATGTGCTCAACACGCCAGTGCAGGCGGACAATCGGGGGCGCATTGGCGTATCGCCAGCGCTGGGGGTGCAACTCGGCGCGCGCAACCCGACGGGGGTGTACGGGTACCACTATCGCGGCACGGTGAGCGGCGTGCGCGCCGATATCTACTTCACCTTCACCGGGGCGCCGTAACCGGGCGCCCTGGGACCGGCAACACTGCCATTATTCGCAATGCGAGCGATGGCGTGGCGGAATGGAGCACGGGAACATCACATCTGGCATCCGGTCGGCAGCGACGGTGCGTGCCACATCAGGAGCGACGGTGCGTGCCACATCGGGAGCGACGGTGCATGCCACATCGAGAGCGACGGTGCATGCCACATCAGTAGAGACGTTGCATGCAACGTCTCTACTGATCATCGGGGGTCTCCCCTTTGGGCGACGCTTTCTGCCTCATCATGCACAGCGTCTTCGCAAGGATGAGCGCAATGACGCACGATGATGGCAGCATGGCAATAGATGAAAGATTGCGTCGCTGCGCTTGCAATCATACCCGGGGGCGGAGATTGTGTTCCTTTGTTCCCACCCTTACGTGCCGTATCTCTGCCATCAACGTGTGAACATGCGCCCTTTCCACTCGACTCCCTTGCCGCTGCGGATCTGAAGCATCGCTTGTGCTGCTAATCCAAAGTAGACCGCCGTGCCCGGTCCATAGAGGATGCTCCAGAGCGGAGAGATGCGAAAGCGGTAACGAATGGCCGCTCCCCAGCACACTGCGCTGACAATACACAACGCGACGCCTGCCAGCGCCAGCGCCTGCGCCAGCGCGGGATCACCGCCGATGAGCGGCAGCGCCCGACCTGCGATGAGCATGCTCCACGGCATTGCCACCATCAACCCCAACCGCAATCCCATCACCCCGGAACGAATGCCGCCGCTGCGGTAACCAGCGATGGCGTTCTTCTTCAATCCTTCGGTGAGCGTTGCCCAACCATTATACATCCGCACTTCCAGCAGGTCAGGCGCAATGGCGGCATCGAGCGCATAGCCCGACTGCTTCACGAGCCTTGCCAGATCCATATCTTCCAGCACACTCCCGCGCACTGCGCGATGCCCGCCAACGGCGGCGTAGACGTCGCGCCGCACCATGATGCACTGCCCGATCGCAAATGCCAGCGGTGATGATGGATCGTTCACCCGGTCGAACGGATAGATGGTGGATATCAGACCAATAAACGGCGGCAGCACCAGCCGCTCGGCGAATGAAGTCAGATGAATAAGCGGCACGAGCGTGATCATGTCGCGTCCGACGGTTGCGCGCTCGACAAGCGCCGCCAGCAGTTCGGGTTGCGGCGCGACATCGGCGTCGAGAAAGAGCAGCCAGTCGCCGCGCGCTCGATTCGCGCCTTGCCAGCATGCCCAGCACTTGCCAGCCCAATGGTGCGGCAATCCTTTCGAGGAAAGGATCGTGAGCGCCGAAAGGCGCGCCGCGAACCGGCGCACCACGTCAGCCGTGCCATCGCTGGAGTCGTCATCGACGACAATTACCTCGAAGTTACGGTACGACTGCTGCGCCAGTCCTTCGAGGCAGGCGCCAATGCGCGCGGCTTCATTGCGCGCCGGAATGATGACCGTTACCAGAGGACCGGTGTCGGGAAGATTGGGATGCGGATCGAGACGCGGCGTACGCAGGGTGGCGATGATGTCCTGAATGTACCAGAAAGCCAGCAGTGCGCTGAACAACGCCAGCGGCACCCAGGGCCAAACGTCGAGCAGGCGAATGTCGAACACTGGCGCCATCCCTTCCAGGTATGCCTGCCAAGACCGAGATGCATGCGTCCCTGTCTAGCATACGTATCGATGCTCTTTGCGGTTCTGTCTGCATTATACTACTGCGGAGCACCTTGAGTGAGATAGATGGGGAGTCAGGGATTAGGAGTTAGGGGTTAGGGGGTTAAGGGAGCCAGGAATCAGGAAACGGGGACTGGCGGTATGGCTCATGCGCTGGCAGTCCCCGCTTCCTGGTTCCAATCAGACCAATTTCCTGCGCGCCGTTACTCCTGACTCTTCCGCAGCTCCTCGACGCGCGCAGCCAGTTGCGCGATCTTCTGGCTCAACTCATCAATATCACGCTTGGACGGGATGTTCAGCCGGTTGAGGAACTCTTCCATGCCCTGCTCGACTCGATCACTCACTTTCTCGACCTGTGGGCGATTCACCGTCAGGCGCTGCTGCATCTCGTGCAGAAGTTTCTCCGCGTCTTTCTGCGCCAGTTCGCCGCGCTCGACGAGTTTCTTGACGAATGCCTCGACTTCATCGAAGGTCATGGCGACGGCGCCAAAGCTGGCAAGCAGCAACCGGCGCATACCGTCGATAATCCATTTGTTGGCGCCGGGCGCGCTCTCCTCGACTTCGGTGACTTTGACCTCGACTTCCTCGGTCATGGGTGCCTCCTGCTGCTATGATATGTACGGGAAGGAGCCGATCTACCTTCATAACGCAGTGCGTTATGAAGGTAGTATAGCACGATGGCGAATAGAAGTCAAGTGGTGCGCTCCTTAGTGCTATTGTACACCACGTGTCGTCGATCTGTCGCCTGACCTTCCGCGCTTCACGTGCCGCGAACCAGACCGCATCGCGCTGACGTCCTCGCTGAGTTCCTGGAAGATGTGGAGGCTGAGCAGGTAGCCTGCGAGGGCGCCACGGGAAGGCAGGGTTTCAGCCCGCCGAACCACTGCTCGTCCTGCCCAACGGCTGGCGTGTCAACCACAGTGAGTGGGCGCAGCGAGGCGAGGCGGTCGGCTAAGCCGCACGCCGTTAACCCGCCACGGTTTTCTAGAACGTGATCAGAAACCCGGATGTGTGGCGTCATAACGGCGGATATGTCTTTCTGATACGAAGAGGTACGGCAACTTATCGGCGCCGATCACACTGCCGGGTCCTATGGGACCGTCGCCTTCTTCACGCATCACCATCCATGCGGTGCACCGTCACAACCGCTTTGTAGGCAGGCACGCCAGAACCGGGATCGCGGCGATCAGGAGCGATCAGGACGTTGCCTTCGGGCCAGTGCACCTGTATATTGCGTGGTTTCATCGGTGCGTACTTCACCCGTGCTCGCATTTCCCCCGCATCTGATCGGACGATCACCGGGTCGCCTTCGCGCACGCCGAGCGCGAAGGCGTCGTCCGGGTTGATGAGCAGATCATCGCGCCGTGCGCCGTTGAGCGGGTCGCGTTCGCCGTGGATGAGCGAGTTGAATTGCTTCCCACGGCGCGTTCTGAGCACGAATGCCCCATCGGGCAACGTCGGATCTGGCGGCGTCAGCGGTGTCATTACCGCGCGCCCGTCGGGTGTGGCGAAGATGCCGTTGCGGCACAGGATACGCCCGCCCCACTGCACATGGTCACCGGCGCGTCGCAGGCGCTGGATGCCGTCGTACTCCAGCACGATGCGCGCAATTTCTTCCCGAATCTGCTGCCCGCTCACATAGTGGATGAGAGGCGCGCGATCCGGCGTCACCCGTTCTGCCACGCGCATGAAGATTTCCCATTCGCTGCGCGCTTCCGCAGGCGGCGGCAGAATCTCCGGCGAGAAGATGACTTCGCGCTCGGTGCTGGTTTCGGTTCCGCCGTCACGCTGCTCGTAGCGGGTGGCGGCAGGCAACAGGAGAACCGTATCCGCCGGATCGACCAGCATCTGCGAGGTAAGGATGATGTCCTGATGCACCCGCAACGCCAGGCGCTCCAGCGCGGTGCGGATATACTCCGGATCGGGCAGCGTGTCGAGAAAGTTGCCGCCCGCAGCGTAGAAGACATCGATCTCCCCGGCATGCGCCGCGTCGAGCATGTCGCCGCAGGTGAGACCTTTCCATGCCGGTACATCGAAGCCCCACTGCTCGCTCAACCAGCGCGCATCGTTGTCGGTGATCGGACGACCGCCGGGGAAGGTGGTGGCGGTGCATCCCATTTCGCCGCCTCCCTGAACGCCGCTGTGCCCGCGGATGGGCATAACGCCGCAGAACTCGCGCCCAATGAACCCGCGCGCCAGCGCAAGGTTCAGGATCGCTTTGACGTTCTCGACGCCGTGCTCATGCTGCGTGACCCCCATGCTCCAGACGAAGACGGCGCGCTTCGCCTGCGCCAGAACTTCCGCAAACACGCGCATCTCTTCGCGGCTTGCGCCGCTGGCCTGTTCCAGCATATCCCACGATTGCGTCTCCAGGTGCGCCTTCGTTTCTGGAAAGCCATTCGTATGCGCTGCGATGAACGCGCGGTCGATCCAGTCGTTCTCGATCAGATGTTTGAGCGTTCCATTGAGGAAGGCGATGTCGCCGCCGGTGTGGATCTGGAAGAAGCGGTCGGCAAGGCGCGTGCCGAACAGCGCGCTCTCGAAGACGCTCGGCACCCAGTAACGTTCCAACCCCGGCTCGCGGTACGGGTTGATCACAAAAATGCGTGTGCCTTTCTGCTTTGCATAGTAGAGGTACTTGGTCGTCACCGGTTGGTTGTTCGGCGTGTCGCTGCCGATAAAGATCAGCGCATCGGTTCCGATCCAGTCGCGATAACTGCACGTCGAGGCTGCCACACCAAGGGTTTGCTTCATCGCCGTCGTGCTGGGCGCGTGACACAATCGCGCGGCGTTGTCCACATTGTTCGTGCCGAGAAAACGCGCCGCTTTCTGCGCCACATAGTAGGTTTCGTTCGTAATGCCGCGCGAAGTCAGGTAGAAGGCGACGCGCTGCGGGACGGTCGCGCGGATGCGGGCGGCGATCAGGTCGAGCGCCTTGTCCCACGAGATGCGCCGGAATCCGGCGTCGCCGCGTCGCCGCAGCATCGGATAGGGCAACCGACCGAGATCGCGCAGTTGCCTGCCGTTTAATTGACGCAATCTGGCGACATCTTCGAGATGACGAATGTCGAGCGGCGGCATCGTATTGAGCCGCAGCAGATTCAGTCGCACCGTGCAGAGGTGAATGCCGTCCATGGTGAAATCACGCAGCCCGGCGGTGCCGAGAGCGCACCCATCACAGACGCCGTCGCGCAGGATGCGCCATGCAGCGCCGGGGTTGTCGCGGTTCTCCCAGATGGTGCGCACGATCTCCCAGTAATGGTTCGGCTTCACGTGGCCAAGCCCGTTGGGAACAAGGCTGACCCACGTCGCGGAGTTGAAGCCGCGCAGGTTCATAACGCCTCCTTTGTGGTTTGGGGGAAAGGGGACGATGCGACTATTATACCCGCAGGCGCCGTCGGCTGTCATGATCGTGGGGAACGCGGCGAAACGGCAACCAGATCAGGGCAATCAGCATCAGACTGATGGCGTGAAGCGGCAATCGCCACCAGGGAGGCGCGATCTCGTCGAACACAGGCGCTGGTTGCGCCGCCTGCCAGAGCGGTGCGGTTTTCGACCAGACCAGAAACGCATCGCCGACCGGCAGCGCCCCCAGCGCGTAGCGTTTCTCACCGCCGATCGTGACGCCCATACCGAGAAATTCGCCGCCGAGTCGCAGCGGCTCCGCCAGCCGGACATCGCCCCACGCGCGCGCGGCGCCAAGCGTCACGGTCGTTGCCGAAAGGCTGACCCCCGCCAGAAGTGGTCCAGAATCCACATCGCCGCTCCCTTCCTGACCATGCGGATACTCACGCACCCCGGGCAACCCCGCCACGGTCGTGACGAACTGCACCCGGAAGCGTCGGTACTGATCAAGCCCCCACACCGGATCGACCGCCGGGAGGAAGCGCACAATGATGCTCTGCGACGAACCGCGCGCTGTATCGAGCGGTTGACCGGTGCGAGGATCGGCGCGGTGCGAAAGCAAACCGGTCGCCGGGTCGAGCCGTTCCTGCGCCATTGCGATCCAGCGCGCAATCACATCGCCGTAGCGCGGTTCAAAGAGGTCATTGCAGCGGCGCAGTGCGGCAATGCCGACGACGCTATCGACGGGCCATGCCTGGTTGGGGTAGGAAGTAAGAAACGGTGTGGCGCTGCGGGCAAAGGCGGCGCTCAGCGCCTGGCAGTCGGCAGCGATGCGCCTCACCCGCTCCGGGTCGCGCTGATCGGGCGGTTCGAGCGCGAGTATTCCGGTGCGCAACCAGGTTCCCCATCCAACGACAAACACCCCAAACGGCGGATCGAGGGCGGGGCTGAACGGTGCGAGGCTCGCGGGAGAATCCAGGCGGTCGGCAGCCTGCCACGCCTCGGCGATTGCTTGTGCGCGCAGCGGATCATCCGGCGCGGCGGTGGCGCCAACATCGACCCAGGCAAGACCGTACAACACGTGAGTGAAAAAGAACCCTTCCGGAAAGAGTTGCTGCATCTCCTCGCCAGCGCCGCGATCCAGCGCGCCGCGCAAAAATTGCAGCTGCGCAATGACATCGGGCGGGATGCGTCCTGGTCCGGCTACGTCGGCTGGCGGCAGATAGAGCCGAGTCTGGGTCGCAAGCAACAGGACGCTCCCGATGAACGCGATCGTTTGAGCAATTCTTCGGCGCATAGTTGGCGTGATCGTGTCTTCTGATGATGTTGGTTATGCCTGTTCTTCTTTATGAATGAACGGCTTATGCCGCACAATTGACGATTGACCGGCGTTGATGCGGCGCTCTGCGCCTGCGAATCCGACCAACCTACGGGGAACAAGGAAGGAGCTGGTCCGCTCGTAGACTCGCACGCACAGGATGCCCATGGCAGGCATCGGTGGTCGTGATCCGGCTGCATGTTCAACGTGCGACGTCCGACGCCTCACCCGATCAGCCACGCATCGATCTCGTCGAGGGCGGCAGCGGCGGTCAGCAATAGTTCTGCGCCACCGATCAGCGCCAGGGTGTCGGCTGCCCAACCGACGCACTGAAGCGTCTCCGTGCGCCCAAGCGGGGCGACGGTCAGAAACGCCTGACCAAGAAGACGATGCGCGCGCCGGGCGTCCTGCCGTTTGACGACGGCGTGCGCCGCAGCGATAAGGGCGCGCGCGCGCTCCAGCGGTCGCGGGATGAGTCTCGCCACTTCTTCGGCGTCATCGGGCAATCTATGAGCGGCAAGCGCCTGTGCGGCTGCGAGCAGGTAGCGACTGCGCACATCGGGAGGCAGAACATCGGCGATGCTGGTAAAGGCGCGCGCGCGCGCGCCGGATTCGACCAGCGGCTGGACAATTGCCGCCTGCGCACGCGCTCGTTCGGCGGGAACAGCGATTTGCTCAGCGCGCGCATGGGCTGCCACTGCTGCGCCGGATCGCGCCCAGGCGATCGCCAGGTCGGCTTCGAGCCGCGCCCGCGCTGCATCATCACCAATCTGCGCTGCCAGCGCAAACGCTTCGCGGTGTCGTCCATTCGCCGCCAGGATGCGCGCCAGTTCGTCGAGCGCCCAACTGCGCTCGTCTTCGTCTGCAATAGTCAGCGCAACGGTCTCAGCCGTCGCATAGTCGCCGTGGCGCGCCAGCGCGATAGCAATGCGCGAATGGGCGCGATCACGCTCCTCACCTTCGGGCAGGAGCGCCGCCATACGCATGCCGACCTCGAACTGTCCACTGGCGGCTTCAGCGGCTGCCAGCGCTGCAATCACCGACGCCCGTTCCTCTCCTTCGACCGCAATTGCTGCGGTTGCGGCTTCATCGAGCGCCTGAGCGGCAACCGGCGGATGGTCGAGCGCCATATCGATCAGGCAACGGGCGCGGATTTCGTGGTCGTCGATCATGCGTGCGACTTCGAGCGCGGTCTCCGGCGCCACCTGCACGATCAGCGCGCGCGCCACCTGTGCCAGAGCGCGGTCGCGCAGTGCAGGGTTCGGCAGAAGCATGACGCGGTCGGCTGCGCGTGGGTTGCCGCGCCGTGCTGCATCGCACGCCAGTTCGACGGTAACCCACGCAACAGTCGTGGCAGCGCGCAATGTGTCAAGCACCAGACCGGCGCGCTCGTAGTCGCCAGCGCGCGCATGGGCAATCGCAACTTCCGCCATTGCCCAGTCGTGATTCCCTGGATGCCCGATGGCATATGCCACCTCTTCGGCGCGACTCAACCGCCTATGTGCGATCAGCCAGCGCACGACTTCGGTTTCGATCATGCCGCGCCGCTCGGCATGCACGATGCGCGTGGTGATGCCAAGCGCAGTATCAGGCGCGCCGATGCCGATGGCGGCGCGCGCCAGCGCAACCAGGGTTTCTTCGTGCAGATCGCGCCATTGGCGCGTAGGACCGGGCGCTTCGAGGTCGAGCGCTTCAGAGAGCATCCGCATGGCTGGTGCGCGCATGCGCAGCGCGTAACAAACTTCGCCAAGATTGCGCAATGCCAGCGCCTTGTCGCGTCCATCCGGCAACTGGTCGATCATCGCTCGAATGCGCTTCATCGTCGCGTCACGCGGTTGCCCGCGATCAACGGCGGCGACGAACACCTCGGCTGGCGCGTGGGGCGGTAGACTGCGCGCCAGAAAGGTCAACCCTCCGGTCAGGGTTGCGGCTCGCACCAATTGGAGCGTCGAGTTGTCCACGGCTGCCGCGCGTAGCGCCCACAACCCATCGATTGCCGCGCTGCTCAGATTGCTGGTGCGTCGCTCCTGCGCGCGCATCCAGGCGCGCCGGGTGACACTGTCGCGCGCCGCCTGCGTTGCGATACCGCCAAGTGCGCTGTGCCGGGCGAATTCGCGGCTCAACACCTGCTCGTCCTGCCAGCCCGGTCGTTCCGGCGCGCCGTTCGACTGCGCAAGAGTTAGTTCGACAAAACGCGCATAAGCAGACGTCAGATTATCCCCTGACATCGCGGCAATGAATGCGCGTGTTGCGCGATGGTACAATCGAATACCTGCATCGGTGCGTTCGATGAGCGGACCCCAGTGGTGCACCAGACGCCCAACCGTTCCCTCGGCGCATGCTGCCAGCGTTGCTGTCAGCGGTAGCGGCAACGGCTCATGGGCAGCCGCAAGAATGCGCGCCAGCGTGCGTCCCTGCGCATCCAGTCTTTCCCACCAGCATTGATGCAGATCGATCAGTCCAGAGGGGAGACGTTTCACCTCCAGCACCCTGCCCGCCAGCAAGCCGATTGCCAGACGAATGTAGAGGGGCGATCCCCGGCTGCGTGACGCCAGAATGGTCGCCAGGCGACGATGCCCGCTCAGGTGAGCCGCGATGTCCACCAACCATGCGTCATCAGCCTGCACCGACACACGAGCGGCAAAATGTGCGCCAATTGTCGGTTGCGGCGTATCCGGCGCGACCAGCATGATCACCACAACTCCCGGAGGAAGACTGACAGGCAAGGGAGGCGGCGTGGGCACGCCAGTGTCGTCAGGAATCCGACCGATGACCACAACCAGTGGATCGCTGGATCGGCGCGTCTCCGCTGCTTCCATGAGCAGGCGTTCGAAGGTCAGTGCATCGCGTGAGGCGATGGGAGGAACCAGCGGAATCGGTAGATCGGCGAGCGCCAGAATCTGGGCGCAGAGCGCCGCCAGACCGCCGCCCGCATCATCTTCGGGCAGCCAGAATGCCCAGCGGCGCGTTGCAGCGAGCCAGCAGATCAGTGCCGTACCGCCGCCCCCATGGTCGCAGTCCAGCGCCACGATACCTCCCTGACAGTCGCGTACTGCCTGTTCGAGCGCTGCTATTGCGGCTGGACGCGGCACAAACAACGCGCACCGCTCGGCGATGCGCTGCGTCTGCACCTCCAGCGCGCGCCCGGTCTGGTGGTAAAGATGCGGATACGCCGCCACTGCTGCGACTGCCGGTGGCAGCGTATCAGAAGGCAGATGAGAAATCGTTGCCATAGAACACAAGTCTTACGATAGATTCTGCACGCTCCAGGCGCAGGAGTAGTTGCGTCCATCGACCGTTTTTCCACGTTCTGATGCCCTGTTGCTCCGCTCCTGACAGGAGGCGCCCACCGCGTTTCCTCGCCCCAATGCCTGAAACGGCAGATGTCATTCGGGGGCTTGCCGGAAAAACTTACCCCTGTCAGCCCGCTGCTTATCGGTGACGATCACCCCTTGTGGTCGCACCGACGCCTGGGCGCCTGCGGGGAATGTCCCTACGACCGGGTCGGGCGCGCGTCGCGCCCAAGATCGTATGCGGTGATGCCGTGGCGTCGCGCAAGCGCCAGGTCGTCGGGCAGCGCCCCGGCAATCACCATCGCCACGTTCAACCCGCGTTGCCGCAACCCCAGTGCACATGGCAGCATCTCACGCGCCCGCTGGCCGCTGATTATGACCACGGTGCTTCCCCACCCGAGTCCGGTGGTCGCTCGTGTGAGCATCTCCGCCAGATCGCCCTCCTGCGCCAGTTCGAGCCGCCCAAGCAACGCGAGCATCTGAATGAGGTGAGCGCGCCCTGAGCCAGGCGAAAGGGCGCCGGCCGGCGCGTGACTCGCGGCGTCGTAACCGGTCGTACAGACGCCAACCGTCTGACGACGTTCGATCAGGTGAGCGGCAATCGACGCGGCGGCTACCAGCGTGCGCTCCATGGTATCGTATGCGTAGACTCCGCCGTACTCTGCGCGCGAGAACGCCAGCGCAATCATCGTCTCGACAGCAATGGCCGGTTGATAGCGGCGCACCTGCGGTTCGCCAAGACGCGCCGTGGCTTTCCAGTCAATCCGTCGCACGCCGTCGGACGGTTGGTAGGGACGAACGCCCATCGGGCGCGCCGGATCGGTGAACAGACGGCGCGAGGCGGGCAGGACGCCAAAGGGAAGCGACGCCGGCAGCCCCAGGTCCTCCAGCGGCAGTATGCTGGGGTAGATCGTCAACATTGCCGGAGGCAATTCGCCGATCATGCGCTCGCCAATGCCCAGCACATCACCCGTCTGTAATGTCAGCGGTCCAACAGGATAATACCCGCGGCGTCGGCTGAACAGCGTGTAGCGCACCTCGTAACGTTCGGCAGCGCCGAGTGAAACGACCTCGTGCACCATCGGCGGCGAGTGCAGCGCTGGCGGCAGCGTCTCGCGCAACGACAGCCAGGGAAGGGGTAACAGCCCACTGTTTTGCACCTCGACCGTCACCGATACGGTGTCGCCGGGAAATGCCGCTTCTGGGGCATAGCGCCGGAAGCGCAATCGCCGCGCGCTGCGTCCTACCCACCAGCGTGCAGCGATATGCAACCCCACAACCAGATACAGCAGGTAGAAGAACAACTCGCTGCGCAGCACGACAGCGAGGATCAACAGAATGATCAGGGGCCAGACAATATCACGCAACCGGACACCCTCCCGGAAAGTATGCGACGTTGAACCAGGCGTCGGGTCGTCGGGTTTTGCCAGAACGCCGCCGATCCCTGCCCATCTCAGATGCGCTCGACCCCCACATCCACCTCCGCCAGTACTGCATCGAGCGCCGACGCAGCGGTGCGCCCGCGCAGCGCACTTTCCGGCCGCACCAACAGGCGATGACGCCAGACGGGACGCACAAGGCGTTTGGCATCGTCCGGGATGACGTAGTCGCGCCCGCGGAGTGCAGCCAGCGCCTGTGATGCCCGGAAGAGCGCCAGCGTCGCGCGCGGGCTGGCGCCCAGCGCGAGGTCAGGATGGATGCGCGTCGCGTGCGCCAGGCGAATGATGTAATCGCGCACCGTCTCATCGACATGCACCGACCAGACGACACGCTGCAAATCCGGGACCTGCCGCCCATCCACCACCGGTTCGAGGGTTTCGATAGGATGCTCACCTGCGAGCACCCGCAGCATCTCCGCTTCTTCCTCCGGCGACGGATACCCCAGCGCCACTTCGACAAAAAACCGGTCGAGCTGCGCCTCGGGCAGCGGAAACGTCCCCTCGAACTCGACCGGATTCTGTGTCGCCAGCACCAGAAATGGTCGCCTGAGCACGTGGGTCGTCCCGTCCACCGTCACCTGCCCCTCGCCCATCGCTTCGAGCAGAGCGCTCTGGGTGCGCGGCGTCGCACGGTTGATTTCGTCTGCCAGCAGAATATGGGTGAAAATCGGACCCGGCTGAAATACAAAGCTTGCATCGCGGGGATGGTAGACCGACACCCCGATCACATCGTTCGGCATCAGATCGGGCGTACATTGCAACCTGCGAAACGTGAGCCCCAGCGAGATCGCCAGCGCGCGCGCCAGCATCGTCTTGCCAACGCCCGGCACATCTTCGATCAGGGCATGCCCGCCACAGAGCAGCGCCACCAGCAAAAGTTCGATTGCGTCGGACTTGCCGACAATGACGCGCGCTACATTCGCGCGCACGATTGCCGCAAAGTCGCGGATTGATGAGGTATCAGTCGTCATGGTTTCTTCTGCACAGGCGGCAACGCATATGACGCGAACTCCCGACCAATTTCGACCTCGCCGGTGAACCCTGCCGCGCGCGTTTCGGCAATGGCGCGATCAGCGCTCATCGTCCAGCGCGGGCTGTAATGGACGAGGACCAGTCGCGCAACTCCGGCGACAGCCGCGACTTCGCCCGCCTGATATGGCGACGTGTGACCGGGGAACGGCTCAGGCGTCGTCGCTTCGTGGATCAGGATGGCAGCGCCGCTCGCCAGGTTGCGCACCGCGTCGCACGGCTCGGTATCGGCGGAGTAGACCAGCGCGCGTCCATCATCGCTGCTGAAGCGCAGCGCAAGGCAGGGACGCGAATGAACCGTTGGCGCCGTATGAATCCGATACGGCACATCATTAAGCGTAATCTCATCACCCGCTTCGACCGGGATCCACTCGATGACCGGTTGATACTCCTCGAGTTCGAACGCTTCGAGAATGCGCTGCGCGGCGACAAGCGTCGGCGCATTGCCGTAGATCGGGAGGCGCCGGTCGTATCCGGCGAGTTTCAGCGAAAAGAGCAATCCAGGAAGACCATTCAGATGATCAACGTGCGAATGGGTCAGAATGATCGCCCGCAGGTCGCGCGGATTGACGCCAGCCCGCAACAACCGTTGATAGGTGCTGCCGCCGGCATCGATCAGCACCAGACCGTCTGGCGCTTCCCACACCATGTGGGTATAATCGCGGTCGGCGTCTGGCACCGCAGTTCCGACACCCAACAAAATCATGCGCATAACAAGGTTCTCCCCTGCGCTCGACACTCAATCGTCGCCCATATTGTATCAGAGTCGTAACGATACCGGCATTTCGGCGATATCTCAGACGTGCTATACTTGACCAGACGTGCGTTGGGAGCGTCGTCGCCTGCAATGCGCAGGAAGCAGCACCGCAGCGCCTGTTCATCGTCGACGCCGAACAGCAGGCGTCATCGCCCGATCATCAACCTGGAGTCGAGCCATGGACGACGCCTTTTACAAACAATTGCTCGACGAGATGTACGACGGGGTTTATTTTGTTGACCGCCAGCGCCGGATCCGCTACTGGAACCGGGGCGCCGAACGTCTTTCCGGGTACAGCGCTGATGAGGTGGTGGGACATTTCTGCGGCGACAATCTGCTGCGCCACATTGACGAATGTGGACGGCGGTTATGCATGGGCATGTGTCCGCTTGCCGCGACCATCTGCGACGGCCAGCCGCGTCAGGCGGAGGTGATAATGCACCACAAAAACGGGCATCGCGTGCCGGTGCTGGTGCGCGTGGCGCCAATCCGGGACGATAGCGGCGCCATTGTTGGCGCTGTCGAAGTGTTCAGCGACAACTCTCATCAGAAAGCGGCGCTCGAAGAGATCGAACGCCTGCGCGAACTGGCGCTGCTCGATCCGCTGACCGGCATTGGCAACCGACGTTTCATCGAAAGCACCACCCACAGTCGGCTCGAAGAATTGCGACGCTACGGCTGGCCCTTTGGGGTCATTCTGGCTGATATCGACCATTTCAAGAAGGTTAACGACACCTTTGGTCATCTGGTTGGCGACGATGTATTGAAAATGGTTGCGCGCACGCTGGCGCACAATGTGCGCGCGTTCGACGCCGTGGGGCGATGGGGCGGCGAGGAATTCGCCATCGTCGCCCAAAATGTCAGTGCCAGAATGCTGCGCGTCCTTGCTGAACGTCTGCGCATTCTGGTCGAACAATCCTCGCTCTTTGTCAATGCCATGACCGTCCGTGTGACCATCTCACTCGGCGCGGCGATTGCTCGTTCAGATGACACGCCGCTCAGCCTTCTGGATCGCGCGGATCATCTCCTGTACCAGAGCAAACAAAATGGGCGCAATCGTGTTTCGGTGGAAGAGACGCCGTCGTCTGACATTGAGGTCAGGGAAGGTGAGACTCGCACGACGCTGATGAGGCATACCGGATTGCTATCGCGTTGATGTCGCCTGCGCCGTGTCGGGCGTGCATCCATCGATACCGGGCTGGATATCGCCCCTCGACGCCGGTGATGCGTCCGTTCGTTGCAGCGAGCAATGCATGCTCCGCCAGATGTCTATCCCGCCAGGATCACGAACGATAATCAGACGCAGGTTGCGTCTGAGGAGCGGCTTATGCCGCGCAGTATCTCTTTCGACTGTTTTTCGGTGTCAGTGCGCCTGGCGTGCCGCTCGACGCCCTGTGCGCAACATGAGACCGTATCAAGATTTCCCCATAGCACAGGATGATGGAGATTGAGCACTTAATCCGCTATACCGCGCTAGCCGTGGGGCTGAAGCCCTCGGCTAGCCAAGGCGAAGCCCGCCTGCGCGGGCTGTAGCGGATTATTTACTCAAAGACCATTATCCATGCACACCTGCCAGGCTTTCCGAATGGACGCTTCGTGGCGCAAAGCGACCGTCCCGTGCAATCAGCAGTATCAGATTGTGCAGAAATGACCGTTTTCCGAGGTTCGAGACGCAGACCATCAGGCGTCGCCGGAATACAACGGCTTTACCCCTTCAACGACCCCGCCAGCAACCCGCGCAGGAAGTACTTTCCAAGGAAAATGTAGACCAGCAACGGCGGCAACGCCACCATCAACGCCCCGGCCATCTGCACATTCCACTGCGTGAACTGACTGCCGGACAGATTTTGCAGCGCAACG
>Ga0308410_1000102_pt1 | contig 35256 bp, 29 predicted proteins | sample HotsprOSTMatCore_FD_203467 | JGI IMG/M metagenome (GOLD analysis project Ga0308410, IMG submission 203467) | Hot spring phototrophic mat microbial communities from Octopus Spring, Yellowstone National Park, Wyoming, United States -... | ecosystem: Environmental > Aquatic > Thermal springs > Hot...
GAAAAGCGGAAAAAACTTTTGCATGGTTAGCCAAATGTGCCAAAAGGAAATTTGGCATCTCTGGCACATCTGGCGTATTGGGCTATATTTCCTCTTCTTCCCACTCCTGGCGTCGTCCGCCTTTGCGTTTGCGCTTGGCGACTACTTTGCCCAGTTCTTCGTCGTATTCCAGGATCACGCGTTTACGGCGATCCATTTTGCGTTTGAATTTTTCCTCGTACAGTTCTTCGTCATCGGTGAATTCTGCCAGTGCTTGCTCGAAACTAATGTCGGGTTCTGGTTCTGGCGCGGGTGCTTCTGGTGGGATCGCGCTCGCGACGGGCGTCGCGGTGAGCGTTTCGCCGACAGTGGTCTGGGCAGGAGCGACCTCGGCGGGTGCGCTTTCTACCGCGACGGGTGTTGCGGGTTCGCTGATGGGTTCCGGTGTTACCGCCGTGGCTGCCTCAGGTGTTGGTGTTTCCGGCAGGGAGGCTTGAATGACCTCAGGTGTTGGTGTTTCTGGAAGAGAGGCTGGAATGGTCTCAGGTGTCACTGACTCTGCCGCAGGCATTGCCGCCGCTTCTTCTGACGGTGTTACCGCTTTTTCTGACGGTGTTACCGTTTCTTCGTCCTTGATGAGAGCCTCCCACTCGGCAAGAGCCGCGCGCGCGGCGAGTTGTTCGGGCGTTGGCGTGGTCACCGTTTCGGCGGGTGCGCTTGCCGCTTCGAGTTGCGCGTCACTCTTGATGTCAATGCGCCAGCCGGTCAAGCGTGCTGCCAGACGCGCGTTCTGTCCCTCTTTCCCGATAGCGAGTGAGAGTTGTTTTTGTTCCACGATGACGTTCGCGACCTTGTCGCCGTTTTCGTCTTCGTAGGGTTCTACCGAGAGGACTTTGGCTGGGCTGAGTGCGTTGGCAATGAATTTGACCGGATCGGGACTCCATTCGACCACGTCAATCTTTTCGCCGTTCAGTTCGTTGACGATTGCCTGAATACGGATGCCGCGTTGACCGACGCACGCGCCGACGGGATCAATGCCGTCTTGCAGTGCGGCGACGGCGATTTTGGAGCGCGAACCGGCTTCGCGCGCAATCGCTTTGATTTCGACCAGGCCCTGGAAAATTTCTGGTACTTCGAGCTCAAAGAGCCGCCGCAAAAAATTGCGATGCGTACGTGACAGGATGATTTGTGGTCCGCGCGCCGTTTTGTTCACTTCAACGATGTAGGCGCGAATCTTCTGGTTGGGACGATACCGCTCGGTGGGAATTTGCTCACTTTGCGGCATCTGCGCTTCGACTTTGCCCAGATTGACGGTGATGTTTTGCCGATCAACGCTGTGCACTGTCCCCAGGACAATTTCGCCTTCGCGTTGGGCAAACTGCTGATAGAGCGCATCCCGTTCGGCTTCGCGGATGCGTTGCATAATCACTTGTTTGGCGGCTTGCGCGGCGATGCGCCCAAAATCGTCGGGCGTGGATTCGATTTTGATGGTCGAGCCGACCTGAGCCATTGGATCGTACGCCCGCGCTTCCTGTAAGGAGATTTCCAGGCGTCGGTCGCGTACTGCGTCCACGACGGTTTTCAGCGCAAAGATTTTGACCTTGCCCGTCGTCGGGTCAATCTGCGCGCTGATGTTTTGTCCGCCGCCAAAATTGCGCTTGTAGGCGGACACCAGCGCGTGCTCGACGGCTTGAATCACCACTTCTTTCGTCAAGCCGCGATCATTGCACAATTGGGTGATAGCCACGAGAAAATCGTTCTTCACGTGCGTGTTCCTCAGCGAGAGATTGGGGATTAGAGATTGGAGATTAGAGATTCCTAATCTCAAATCTCCAATCTCTAATCTCTAATCTCAAATCTCTGAAACCTTGCCAGATAACAAGAAAAGTGGGATTGCGCCCACTTTTACGAAGAAGGTGTGTGGAGGTTGACGGTTGCAAGTATAGCATAACCTTCAAAATTGTGCAAATCGTTTGACAGTCCCTGTGGTTTGATATATGATGGACAAGTGGGTTTACCGATGCGGTACGGAGAGGCAGTCTCGCGCGAAAGAGAGATCGCGCTGGTGATTCGTTCCGAGGATGCGCTACGGATTGCGAACGCGCTCGCGCGGCTGAGAATGTTAGGGCCCTATCAACTTGTGCCTGCCAGCGTGCAGCGTATTCACGATGTGTATTTTGATACCCCTGCCGGGGCATTGCAGGCACAGCGTGCCGCGCTGCGCCTCCGGCGCATCAACGGAGAGATGCTGGTGACGTTCAAAGCGTCGCTGCTGGACGCGCCGCGCCAGGTGCGCACGCGGCTAGAGATTGAACTCCCGTGGTCACGCGCCGCCTTTGAACGCATTGCCCGCGCGCTATCCGCGCGCGGTATCGGGGTATCGTCTGGAGATGCGGTATATCAGCACAACGCGCGCGAGACGTTTCGACGCGCGGGACTGGGCGCGGTGCAAGAGCGGCAGACGTTTCGGCGCGTGCGCTATGTCCTCGCTGCTTCAGGAGAGGTAGGCGCGGAACTGGTGTTGGATCGGACGGGTTTTATTTTCGGCACGCAACGTGTGCATCTGTGCGAGGTCGAGATTGAAGCCAGGCGCGCGCGAACGCGTCTCGATGTGCTCGCGCGTCACTTGATGCAATTCGCGCCGGTGCTCCAGCCGTGGTACAGCAAACTCGCGACGGGTCTCGCGATCCAGACTTTGCTCCAGCAAGGCGCGCTGGAAGAACTGGTGGATGCAGATGCTCATCTGACACCGGCGGGGTTGGATCGCATCCGTCGTGTGGTGGAGCAGACCCAGCGTGGTGTTCTGTAAAAAAGTTGGAGGTATAAGACTGTTGGCGATCGTCTGTCAGCAGTCGTAATGAGGAGGGACTGTGTCCACAGAAGAGACATTCCACTTTCCCCCGCTCCCGCGTACGCTCGAGGAGACAGGTTTGACCATGACGACGATTGCCCATCTTGTGCTCAAGGTGTTGTATGTGCACGGTTCGCTGCTGGCGCATGAAATTGCCGACATTGTGAAACTGCCACACGCTATGGTGATGGAGGATGTGCTGGATCACTTGCGCCGCGAACGTTTGGTCGAAGTCAAAGGTTCGACGGCGGTGAACAAAGCGACGTATCGTTATACGTTGCTCCAGCGCGGTCACGCGCGCGCGCGGGAATTGATGCAACACAATCAATACGTTGGGCCTGCCCCGGTCACACTGGCGGCGTATGCTGAACGTGTCTATGCCCAATCGCTGGCAAAGCATACGATTAGCGACGAGGCGTTACGGCGCATCCTGTCGCCGTTGGTGTTGAACGATGCGCTCATCGCGCAATTGGGTCCGGCGATCAATTCGGGCAAAGTGGTGTTTCTCTTTGGCAATGTGGGCAATGGCAAGACGACTATCGCCGAGTTGATTGGCGCCAATCTCCCCGGCGCCATCTGGATTCCTTACGCGATTGAAGCAGAGGGGCACATCATCCGCGTGTTCGATGCGCGTCATCATCACGTCATTACCGCACAAACCCCCGGCGTACGCTCTGGCGTATTGCGCTACTTGCCGGGCGAGTCGGTGCGGTACGATCAACGCTGGGTGCTCATTCGTCGTCCGGTGGTTATCGTGGGCGGCGAGTTGACGTTGAAGAATTTGAATTTGATTTTCGATCCCGTCGCGCAGTTTTACGAAGCACCGTATCAAATGAAGGCGAATGGGGGAATGTTTCTGGTGGACGATCTGGGACGGCAGCGGATTCGACCGCAGACCTTGTTGAATCGCTGGATCGTTCCGCTGGAAAAACGCGTGGATCACCTGACGCTGGTCGGCGGACAGCGGATTGATGTGCCGTTCGATGTGCTCTTGATTTTTGCCACGAATCTCCAGCCGACGGATTTGGTGGACGAAGCGTATCTGCGGCGCATTCGCTACAAGATTTGTGTGCCCGATCCAACGTGGGACGAGTATCGCGAGATTTTCAAACGTGAAGCGGCGCGGTATAACATTCCTTACTCGGAACCAGTGATGCAGTATCTGATTAACGAGTACTATCTCAAGCCGCAACGTCCACCGCGCGGCGCGCATCCGCGCGATCTGGTCGAGGGGTTGGTGCATCTGGCGCGCTTTCGCAAAACGTCGCCGCAGATGACCAAAGAGACGATTGATCTGGCGTGTATGCCGTACTTTTTGAAAAAAGCGGATGACGCGTAGTCTCGGTTACGCGGGGCGGGCGAACTGGATGACGCCGTGTGTGCCGTTGACACACCACGCCGGGTCTTGCGCGTGCAGACGCTCTGCAACACCGGCGCCGAGTCCCACTACGACCTCGGACTTGAGTACGCGCAGGGCAACGAGCGGTGCGGGAAAATGCGCCACGGCGCTCTGGAAGGGTGTGGTGGGGTCCCAGTGACAATCGCCTACCAGCCGCCGATAGTTGGCATCGCCTTTGCAGATGACGAGGGTGGCGCGCGCCAGCACGTCGTACAAGTCGGTGGGCATATCGTGGAAGAACGAGCCGCTTGTCCAGAAGGGGTGTGTGTTCAAGACGATCTGGTTCTGATTCAACGCGCTGACAAGTCGTTGCACCAGTTGCGCTAGCGCGGGTGGAGCGACATTCGCAAACGCGTCAAGCACCTCTTGCACATCTTGCGGTGTGGCATCGGAAACGAAGGTGGGCTGAGGTTTCAGGTGCAGGACTATTTGGGTCGCGCGCTGGGTGCGCAACAGAAAATCCACCAGTGCCAGATCGAAGCCGAGTTCGACACCGGCATTATCGCAAATAACATCTATCCGCCCGCCAGCGCGATCTAAGAATTCGCGCACGCGCGGACGATCATCCACGAGGAGTGCGGCGGTGTCCGCTGGGCGGGCGGCGATGAGGCCGCGCATACTCAAGTCGGCGCGGTTGCCCCACACACAGGCAGCCATCAGCGTATCGAACGCGCGCGTCGCGTCGGTGGGGAGATGGGTGAGCATCGTGTTGACCGCGTGCGGCGCGCGTTCGGGGTGTAATTCTGCGCGTTTGATGGGGGCGTAGGGATCGCGGTGATACCATTCGCCGTCACGAAAATAATGGGTCGCTTCGAGCAGGCGACGATAGAAGAACGCTTCTGCCCAATACCAGGGGAGGTCGAGCCAGGTTTTTCCGACATAGGCGCGCGCTTGCGCGTTCCACAGATCGCGGTCGGCGGTGTCTTCACGCAAGAGTTGGACAGTGCCACCGACGATCTCGGCGCGCAGCGCGCGCAACGCGTCCACGATGTTGGGCGGATAGGTGTTGACGGTGATGACCTCGTCAATGATTGCCGGCACGCGCGTCTGAAATGTTTTTTGGGCGAACGAGCCGGGTTCCGAGGTCAGTAACAGAGGAGGGAGGGTGGGCATACGATGGTCAGCGCGGCTAGGTTTTGCGTTTAAGGGTTATGTACGCTCCGAGCACAAAGGCGAGCAAGCCCGCGAGCGTGCCCGCGCTGGCGGCAAGAAAGGGTGTGCGCGAGCCATAGCCGGGATTGATGGGACGGTCGGGGCTGTACTCGCGCTGGAGGAGTTTGCCCCAATCGGTTTTGAGTGCGGCTTGGGCACGCGCTTTGCCGATGAAGGGATACCAGTACCAGTTGTGATAAATGTTTGAGGCGGCGAACGACCAGGGGACCAGGGGCGTTCGCAACAACAAGTGTTCGAACGGTTTGAGCGCTCCGTGATAAATTTGATGTTGCCCCCACGAGGCAAACGTGTTTTCGTACGCGCTAAAGTGCCAGTTCTCCTCTGCCGCGTCCACATCGCCGACAAATTTGATTTCGCGTGGATCGCCCACGCCCAAGCCGCGTTCATGCGCGCGGCGAATAAAGCGTAGCCGTAGCGGGTCCAGACCCATTATTTTGGCAGAGGTCGCGTCAATGGCCACCGGATCGGCACTGGCGAGGATGACGTTTTTGATGTGCCAGCGCATCGCGCGTGGTCCGGGTCCCTCGCCGGCAATTGTGCCGTCCATCACACAAAAGATGCCGGTGTGAATGTCTTGCTGGATTTGCAAGAGATCAACGAGCGTATCGTCAATCACACTGTGCGTCCAGTGGCGTTTTTGATCGAGCAAACCGCCGAACGCGTTTTTCATCGCGCCGGTGACGTGAGTAAACACGTGCGTCTTGACCGTTGGCAGGTGCAAGACATTTTTACCATAGAGCAGTTTGGGGATGCGTACGCCCTCGCGATACACTTGATCGAGCACGAGGAACGGTTGTTTGGGTTCGTAGATGACCCACTCCATTTCGGGGCTGTAGGTTTCTGCGGTACGCAAACCGTACTTGTCTTGAACGTACTTGTGCCGATTATTGATTTGACCTTCTCGTCCGTTGACAACGACGGTATCGTTGTGCGTGGCAATGATTTTGTCGCGGGCATAGCCGTCTGCCAGCAGGGTGCGCACAACGCCTTCCAGTTGCCAGGGAGTGGTCGAACAGCCGGGATACCAGATTTGCCACGAGATATTGATTTTGAGAAGCGTGTCTTTGTCTTTGGGCAAGTTGGCGGTGTAGTTGACAAGGCGCATCAAGCGCGCATAATCTTCGAGTACCGTTTGGGGAGAGGTGCGCAAAATCGCCACCTGACCGCGTCCCGGAAAATTCTTTGGATCAATCATTGTGCCTCCCGGTGTAAATGTCGTTAAGAGTATAGTCCAAATTCGCGAGTTTGTCTAATCGGTTGCTTAGACATTTGATTATTTTGTGGTATAATGCGTTTGTTTACCGATGGGGTAAGCGGTTAGCAGCGGAAAAATAACCACGCAAAAGTTTTTTCCGCTCGAGTCATCTGAGAGTGAGGAATAAAATGCTATATCGAATTTTAACAGGACGCATAGAACCGATTGAACTCGTGGCGTTGCTGATTGCACTCGTCGCGGGTATCACGATCCACGAATTTGCGCACGCCGCCGCCGCCACCTGGCTGGGCGATGCGTTGCCGCGCCGTCAGGGGCGTTTGTCGCTTTCACCTGCCGCACATCTGGATCCCGTCGGCTCGTTGATGTTTCTGGTGGGTGGATTTGGCTGGGGTAAACCGGTGCAATACAATCCGTACGCTTTGCGCGCCAGCGCGCGGGTGGGACCTGCGATTGTGGCAGCGGCGGGACCACTTTCCAACATCGTGCTGGCAACGGTGGTTGCGCTGGTCGTTCGAGTGCTCCTGGTAGGTCTAGATATTTTCGGAGTAGCGTTTCCTTTCTTTGACCTGCTCTTTTACTTTTTCCTTTTCTTCATCTACTACAACCTGATTCTGAGTTTCTTCAATCTCATTCCGGTTTTTCCGCTGGATGGCTTTACCATCTTGCAAGGAATCTTACCGCTGGAATTGAGTGATTTGCTGGAAACGACACGTCCGTACGGTTTTTTCATCTTGCTCTTACTCCTCTTTTTCGGGAGTAATCTCCTTGCACCGCTCTTGTTTCTGCCCGTGAATCTGTTTATGTATATCCTGGTTGGTTTTGGACTATAGCACAATGACGTGCCGACAAAATTCAGGAGGTTTATCGTTATGAGAATGCGACATGTGTTTGGAGTCGTTGTCGTGGTGTTGCTGGTGTTGGGAGTGAGTGCGTGTGGCACTGCACCGACACCCACGCCCAAACCGACAGTGCCGCCACCGACGTTCACACCGACGCCGGTGCCGCCAACGCCAACGCCGGTGCCACCAACGCCGACGCCCTTGCCGCCCACACCGACCCCTGTACCACCTCAGGCGACCACCAAGCAACAGGTGAATGCACGTCAAGGACCGAGTACGCAGTTTCCGATTGTGGGTCGAATTCCCGCGAACACGAGTGTTGTCGTCATCGGCAAAAGTGAAGATGGCAAATGGTTTCAGGTGGCGTTCCCCGATCCTGCAAATCCGGCGTGGGTGCCGGGAGAATTTGTGACGATTACGGGCGCGACGGATCGCTTGCCGATTGTCGCGGTGGCGCCGCTGCCGACGCCGACGCGTGGGGCCGCGACAGCCACTAAACCGGCGGCAGCAACGCCGACGCAAGCGTTCCCGCCGCCGCGCGGCACGCTGGGCTTTGTGGTGTTTGAGCCGGGACAAAACTCGTATGTTCTCTACAATCTCAGCATTGAACCGCGCAACTATAGCCCGAATCGGCTGTTGGGACTCCAGCCCTTTGATGTGGTCAACACGACCAATATGCCGCCCTTTACAATGTCGCCTACGAACGCGCGCATCGCCTTTGTTTTCGATGCCGGTGGCAAAGTCAACAAACTCCGTGTGACGAACATCAAAGGTGAAGACCCGGTGGATGTTGCCAGTCATCAAGGCATTTCCAGTCCAACCTTCTCGCCCGATGGCTCGACGCTGGCTTACATCGGTCTGGACAAGGCGGGAGTGGACTATGGGATGCAGTTCATCTACACGATTCCGGTAGGTGGTGGCAAGCCCGTTCGCCTCTTCCCGTCGCATCCGACCGATTTGCAGAAACGCGTCGGCGAAGTGTTTCGGGGTGTGGCGTGGGGCAAAACGCACCTCTTGTTCGTCTCGAATCTGACCGGGCAGTTTGAAATCTGGCGCCTCAACAGTGATGGAAGCGGACCCATGCAACTCACGAACGACAAGCGCGAGAATATGTCGCCCGCGTGGCATCCCGACGGCAAGACGTATGCCTATGCTTCACAACAAGCCGATGGCAGTTACCAGATTATGGTCGCCAACGCGTTTGATGCGAGTGCACCGCGTAAACTGACCAACACGGGTCATAACTTTTCCCCCACCTGGTCGCCCGATGGCAATTGGATTGCCTTTATGTCGAACCGTAATGGTCGGATGGACATCTGGGTGATGGACAAGAACGGTGGGAATGTGCGTTTGCTGACCGACAAGTTCGACAAGCAAGGCTTGTTGCCGGGCGGTTGGCGCTAGCACGCGTCAGGAACCAGGTTTCGTGGCAAACCTGGTTTCTGACTTGCGAGGTGTTTATGCCCAAAACACGTATCGCGATCATTGGTCTGGGGCTGGTCGGTGGTTCGATTGGACTCGCGCTCAAAAAATCGAAACTGGCGCTGGAGATTGTCGGTCACGATAAAGACCTGAGCGTCGCAGGACGCGCGGTCAAACGTGGCGCGGTAGACAAGACCGAGTGGAATCTCATCAGTGCTTGTGAAGGTGCTGCCTTGATTGTGCTGGCGATGCCGCTTGATGGTATCCGCGATACGTTGATGGCATTGCGCTCGCATCTTGCCCCCGGTACGATTATCACTGATACCGCCACCAGCAAGGTGCCGGTGCTGGAATGGGCGAACGAGTTACCGCGTCAGGTCGAATTCGTGGGAGGCAATCCGGTGCTCAGCCCTCGGCGCGAAATCTCCGGCCACGGTATTGATGCCGCGCAGGCTGATTTGTTTCGGGAGGCGACGTATTGCCTGGTCCCCTCGGTTTCGGCATCGTCACAGGCGATTGATGTGATGTGTGGTTTGGTGAATCTACTCGAAGCCAAACCGTATTTCATCGAAGCGGCAGAGCACGACGGCTTGATGGCGGGGGTGCAGCATCTCCCCGCGCTACTTGCCACCGCGTACGCCTCGAGCATCATCGGTGAGCAAGGTTGGTTCGAGCGAAGCAAGCTCGCCGGCGCGGCATTTCGCGCCACGCTAGACCTGGTGCCAGCGGACAAAGACGCCGCGCGTATGCAGTTTCTGGCGCATCGTGACGATTTGCTGCGCTGGATTGATCAGAGTATCGTCAAACTGCACGAACTGCGTACCGCGCTGGCGAACCAGGATACCGCTGCCCTCGAAACGCTCATTCAAAAGGTGACGGACGAACGGCTCAAATGGCAGAGCGGTCAACTCGAGCGCGCTATGACGGCGCTGCCAGCACCCGATAGTGCTTCCGATCAAATGGGGCGGATTTTCCTAGGCGGTCTGTCGGATCGGTTAAAGCGAATGAAATAACCTTTTACACCGTGAGAGGAAGTCCTTGTCCTATCGCGTGTTGATGATCGCTCCCACGTCATTCTTTCTGGATTACGGTTGCCACGTGCGCATTCTGGAAGAAGCGCGCGTTTTGCAAAGGCTGGGGCACCGGGTCAAGATTGTGACGTATCCCTGGGGGCGCGATATGCCGGGGCTGGACATTGCGCGCGCGCTGCCGCTGCCCTTTCGCTCGCGGCGCGAAGTAGGACCCGCGCGCTCGAAACTACTCCTCGATGTTCTCCTCGCTTTCAAAACACTTCAGGTGGCACTCGCTTTTCGTCCCGATGTGATTCACGCGCATTTGCACGAAGGCGCGCTGATCGGTGAGATGATTCGGCGCGTGGTGCGCGCGCCGCTCGTCTTTGATATGCAGGGAAGTCTGACGAGCGAGATGGTGGATCATCGTTTCATTGCGCCGCAGGGTCTTGTGTTTCGTCTGGCGTACTGGCTGGAGACGCACATTGTCCAGTGGCCCCGTCTGATTTTGACCAGTTCGCGCAATGCGGCACATCTCTTGACGAACGAGTTTCATATCCCCGCAGAAAGAATCATCGTCCTTTCCGATTGTGTAGATGCCGAAACCTTTGTGCCGGTGGAATCGCCGGATATGGCGGAACGTGTGGAGGCACTCCGCGCGCGCCTGGGGATTCCGCGCGAGCGCCGCACCATCGTTTACATCGGCTTGCTGGACGAGTATCGGGGAACGCGTGTGATGTTGCGTGCAGCGGCGGATGTACTGGCGCGCGGTACAGACGCGCACTTTGTCATCATCGGTTTTCCCAACATCGAACGTTACCGCGCGCTCGCGCGCGAGTTGGGCATCGCCGAACGCGTCACTTTTCCGGGACGCATTCCGTACGATGAGGTGCCCGTGTGGCTGTCGTTGGGTGAACTTGCGCTCGAACCCAAGATGAGTGCGACCGAAGCAGCGGGCAAAGTGTTGAATTATATGGCGTTGGGGTTGCCCGTCGTGGCGTTCGATTTGCCGGTGATGCATGAGTATCTAGGAGAGTACGGCGTGTATGCACCGTTAGGCGATGCGCACGCGTTCGCCGCGCAGATTCAAACGCTGCTGGACAATCCCGCGCGGGCACGCGCCCTGGGCCAGGCTTTGCGTCAACGCGCGCAACAACTTTATTCGTGGGAGCGCGCGGGACAAGAAATCGAACGCGTGTATGCGATGGTCGTTGGGAGGTAGATGGAACAGCGGAATCCACGTACGGCAGCACGGTTGATTTTTGATGCGGCACTGCGCGCGGCGGATCCCTATCAGGCAGTCCAGCGGGTGATGCAACGCCAGGGCGCGCGTTTGCGCGTGCAAGAACGTGAATATGACCTGACGCGTTTTCGCAATGTGTTCGTGGTGGGCTTTGGCAAAGCCAGCGCCACGATGGCGCGCGCCGTCGAAGACCTCCTGGGTGATGTGCTCACTCGCGGTTGGGTGACCGTCAAATACGGTCACACCATACCACTCACCACATGCAAGATTCACCTGCACCAGGCCGGGCATCCGTGGCTCGATCACAATTCGCTGGAAGGCACGCGTCGGATTCTGGAGATTTTCGATGCGGCGACGGAACACGATTTGATCATCGCGTTGATTTCTGGTGGCGGTTCGGCACTGCTGGAATTGCCGGTCGCCGGGATTTCGCTCGAAGATGTGCGCGCGCTGACCGATGCACTCTTGCGTTGCGGTGCGACGATTAACGAAATCAATACACTCCGCAAGCACATCTCGCAAGTCAAAGGGGGACAACTGGCACGGCGTGCCCCCAACACAGCGCTCATCGCGCTGATTCTTTCGGATGTGCTTGGCTCGCCGCTGGATACGATTGCTTCGGGTCCCACCGCGCCGGACTCGACGACGTTCGCGGATGCGCTGGCAATCATCGAGCGTTACGCGCTACGCGGACAAATTCCGCCCACCATCGTCACGCACATCGAGCGCGGCGCGCGCGGTGAAATTCCCGATACGCCCAAAAGTGCCGAGGCACTCTTTGCACGCGTGCAGAACGTCGTCATTGCCGATGTCACGCTCGCATGCGATATGGCGGTGCAAACGGCGCGTGCACTGGGGTACAACACGATGCTCCTGTCGTCGTTCATTCAAGGGGAGGCGCGTGAGTTTGCGCGCGTGCTTGCCGCGATCGCGCGCGAAATAGTCACGTCGAATCGTCCGCTGGCGAAACCGGCGTGTATCATTTGCGGAGGCGAAACAACGGTGACGGTGCGCGGTCATGGTCAAGGTGGGCGGAATCAGGAGATTGTTCTGGCAGCCGCCATCGAAATCGCGGGAATGTCCAACGTGGTGGTGTTGAGTGGCGGCACCGATGGCACCGATGGTCCCACCGACGCGGCGGGCGCGCTTGCCGATGGGAACACGCTGGCGCGCGCGCGCCAGTTGGGGTTGGAGGCGCGCGCGTGTCTAGCCAATAATGACGCGTACCATTTCTTTCAGCCGCTTGGGGATTTGCTCATCACGGGTCCCACAGGGACCAACGTGAACGATGTGACAATAGTGATTGTCGAGGCGTTATAGACCTTCAGGAAAAGAGTTGTCGGCATTTTGAAAAAGTCATTCCTCAACCGTGCCATCCATCGCGAAATAGCCTCACCCCCTTGCTCCCTCCCTATGCCGCGGAGTGGTGTGGGGAGTGGGAATCTAAGGGAGAGGGGTGTGGGCGGGCGGCGAAGCCGCTCACTACACCCCTCCTCCTATCTCTCCCTTTGAAGGAGGTCGTGGTGCGTTCGACAATGCTTTTGACCTACAACATTCAACCACAGGCACAAGAAGCGTATATGCAGTTTATGATTAACGTCTTTATGCCGATGGCGCAAAGTCTGGGGCTGGATAATGCCGGCGTGTGGCATACCGCGTATGGAGATTATCCGGCGCGCCTGCTGGTGTTTGTGGCAGAGGAAAGCGTGATGCAGAACGTACTCAAGGATGAGCGCTGGCAGAATATCGAAGCGCGGCTCAAAGAGTACACGACCGATTATACCCGTCGTATAGTGCCGTATGTGCCAGGCTTTCAGTTTTAGCAGACCCGTCAGGACAACACCCGGCGGGTCTGCGCTCAAGTCATCTTGACCACAATGTCACCGATGATGTTGGCGGCTTCATCACCGCGATCGGCAGCGTTAGACAGGTGGCGATACAGTTCGCGCATTTTGAGAATCTCGATAATGTCATCGAGCGTTTGGGGACCTTTGAACAAGTCGCAAATAGCGGCGCGGTAGATGCTTTCGGCGCGATTTTCCAGTGCTTTGGCACGGGTGGCGTGATCCAGCGCGACTTGCGGATGTGCCTTTAACTGGACGACTGCCAGATACAACTCTTCGGCGGCTTCCCGCAGGATGGAGACAAGCGTGATGAGATGGGGTGTGGGTTTGACTCCCAGCATCATCATTTCATCCAGCGTGGTATAGCCATAGTCCAATACATCATCAATCGTACGCGACAGAGCGAACAAATCCTCGCGGTCAATCGGCGTGACAAAGGTGTGATTCAAATCGTCAATCAAGATACGCCGTAATTCGTCTGCTTCTTTTTCAATCGTGTGAATCCGCTTGGCATACGTTTCGTCGCCACTCTGCAGATAGGCTTCCAGTGCTTCCAGACCTTCCAGTGTTTTTGCCGCTTGTTCGCTCAGGGCTTTGAGAAAATCTTTTTCCTTGGATCGAAAGGGGTTGGGAAAACCCATCTCCATTGCTCCTTCCGCAAAAAAGGATGTTTCGAAAATATACACCATCATAACACAAAACACAAATTGGCGCAACACATAAGGCGTGGTATAATGCGCGACGATGGATCAATCGAGAATTCGCAACCTGTGCATCATCGCGCACATTGATCACGGCAAGTCCACACTCACCGACCGCTTGCTCGAAGCCACCGGCACCATTGACCCGCGCGAGATGGTCGAGCAGGTGATGGACCAAATGGACCTGGAGCGCGAAAAAGGCATCACGATCAAGGCAAAAGCGGTGCGGATGTTGTATCGCGCGCGCGATGGCAATACCTACGAACTGAATCTGATTGATACGCCCGGGCACGTAGATTTTACCTACGAAGTATCGCGCGCGCTCGCCGCGTGCGAAGGCGCGATCCTCGTGGTGGATGCGACGCAAGGCATCGAAGCGCAAACCCTTGCCAATCTTTACCTCGCGCTCGATCACGATCTTGCCATTGTACCCGTTATCAACAAAATTGACTTGCCTTCTGCACGTCCCGACGAAGTCGCGCGCGACATTGAAAAGTTGTTGAATGTGCCGGCGGATCAGATTATCCGCGCTTCTGCCAAATTGGGCATCGGCACGACCGAGATTCTCGAAGCCATCGTCGCGCGCATTCCGCCGCCAACCGGCGATGCCACTTTGCCGCTGCGCGCGCTCATCTTCGATTCCAAGTACGACGCGTACAAAGGCGTTGTTGCGTACGTGCGCGTGGTGGACGGCGAGTTACACAAGACACAAAAACTCCGCCTGATGTCGTCCGGGTTGGAGGTGGACGCGCTCGAAGTGGGCGTCTTTCGTCCCAAAATGGTGGCAAGTGAATCGCTGGGGATTGGGGAAGTGGGGTACGTGGCAACGGGACTGAAGAACGTGCGCGATATTCAGGTGGGTGATACGCTCACCCGTGCCGAACAGCCGGCGCGCACGCCGGTGCCCGGTTTTCGCCCCGCCAAACCGATGGTGTTCGCCGGTTTCTATCCCGTCGAGACGAACGATTATCCCCTCTTGCGCGACGCGCTCGACAAGTTGAAACTGAACGATGCGGCACTGACCTACGAACCCGAAACATCTGCGGCACTGGGTTTTGGGTTTCGCTGCGGCTTTTTGGGGTTGTTGCATCTGGACATTGTGCAGGAGCGTTTGGAACGCGAGTACGGTTTGAATCTCATTGCCACCGCGCCCAGCGTCGAGTATCGTGTGCTCAAGACGAATGGGGATGTCATCACGATAGACAACCCCGCCAAGATGCCGGATGCATCGGAGATTGTCGCTATCGAAGAACCCTGGATGCACATTCAAGTCTTTACACCCAGAGAGTACATCGGTCCGATTATGGATTTGGTCGTGCAACGTCGCGGCACGTTCGACAAGATGGAATACCTTGACGAACAACGCGTGCTGCTGACGTATTTCATTCCACTCTCGGAACTCATCATTGACTTTTACGATCAACTCAAATCGCGCACGCGCGGTTACGCTTCGCTCGATTACACGTTTGCCGATTATCGCGCGAGTGATCTGGTCAAGATGACGATTCTCGTCAACGATGAGGTGGTGGACGCGCTTTCGATGATCGTTCACAGGGATTACGCGTATCCGCGCGGCGCGGCGTTGTGCAAGAAACTCAAAGAGGTGATTCCCCAGCAACTTTTCCCTGTGCCGATCCAGGCTGCCATCGGCGGGCGCATCATCGCGCGCGAGACGATTCGCGCGCTCCGCAAAGACGTGCTGGCAAAATGTTACGGCGGCGACATCACGCGCAAACGCAAACTGCTCGAAAAGCAAAAGGCGGGCAAGAAACGGATGAAGCGTCTTGGCACTGTCGAGATTCCACAAGAAGCGTTTATGGCGGTGTTGAAACTTGGAGAATAGTTCAAAGTTCGAGGTTCAACGTTGAACTTTGAACCTCGAACTTTGAACTCGATTTGCGAGGTATCGTGACCTACAAAACTCTGCGCGTCGAAAAATCTGATGCAATCACCACGCTCTACCTGAATCGTCCGAGTCAACGCAACGCGCTCAACAGTGAGATGATTGACGAACTGCGCGTGCTCATCGAAGCACTGCGCAGCGACGAATCCACGCGCGCGATCATCGTCACGGGTGCAGGCAAAGCATTTTCGGTCGGCGCGGATGTCGAGATGCTCAAACGCATCGGCGAAGTGTCTACACCCGACGCGACGCGCGCGGAAATCGTCAAATGGCGCGAGACCTTCGACGCGTTCGAGCAACTGCCGCAAATCACGATTGCCGCGATCAACGGGCTGGCGTACGGCGGCGGCGTAGTGCTTGCGCTCGCGTGCGATTTTCGACTTGCTTCCACGCGCGCGATCTTTGGCTTGCCCGAAATCAAACTGGGGATGGTGCTTGCGCTCGGCGGCACGCAACGCCTGACGCGCCTCATCGGTGTTAGCGCGGCAAAGGAATTGATTTTGCGCGGGCGCAACGTCACCGCGTACGACGCGCAACGGATGGGCTTGGTGCATCGCATCGCCGAGCCGAACGCGTTGCTGAGTTTAGCGCGCGGCTGGGCGGAACGCGCGCTGGGCTATTCGTCGCGCGCGCTCGCGCTTGCCAAAGACCTCATCAATCGTTCGTTCGATCGCGATGCGCGCGCATCGGCAGACGCGGAAACAGAGGCGCAAGTCGAGTTGCTCCACTCGCCCGATTTTCTGGCGCGACTCAAGGCGGTGAGGGAAAACGGGGAAATATGATTGGGAGACAAGGAGAGGGGGAGACGAGAAGAGAGGGAGGTCAGGAGAAAAAATCTCCCACTCTTCCACTCTCCTGCTCTCCTGCTCTGACCTGGCTTGGGCTGTCTCTGATTATCATCGTCGCTGCCGCGTTTCGTTTCTACGGACTCGCGTGGGACGGCGGTTATCTTTTTCATCCTGACGAACGAAAAATTTTGCTGGTCGCTTCCGAATTGCGTTTGCCCTCGAACGCGCTGGAATTTTTCTCGACCGATAGTCCGCTCAATCCGAAATTTTTTGCCTACGGTTCTTTTCCAATCTATCTTTTGAAACTGCTGAGCGTATTTGCGCCGACGCCTGCGCTTGCCGCGCCGTGGCGCGAAGATTTCATCGGAAGGGCACTCCTGGGTCGCGCGCTCTCCGCGCTCTTCGATCTGGGGACGATCGCGCTGACGTTTCTTCTCGCGCGGCGTTTGTACGACGCGACGACGGGCTTGCTCGCGGCGGCGTGTCTCGCGCTGACGGTGCTGCACATTCAACTCGCGCATTTCTACGCGGTGGACACGCTGCTGACGATGCTCGTCGTCGCAACGATGTACTTTGCCGCGCGATTCGCGCAAACGCGCGCGCGCCGCGATAGGTTGGCGATGAGTGTTGCGTTTGGCTTGGCGATGGCGACGAAGGTGAGCGCGCTGCCGCTGGTTGTGCCGATTGTGGTTGCAGTGTTAAGACGGGAGAGGGAGAGTGGGAGACAAGGAGAGCAGGAGAAAATTCTCCCTGTCTCCCCCTCTCCCCGTCTCAGGAATTGGCTCAACCAATTCTGGTCAGCGCGCGCCCCACTCGCGCGCATCCTTGTTGTCGCGCTGGTCGTGTTCATCGTCACGCAACCGTACGCGCTGCTCGACCCGATTCGCTACTTGGGGCAAGTCGGCACGGAATCGCTTGTGGCGCGCGGCTGGCTCGATTATCCGTACACGCGGCAGTACGCGGACACGCTGCCGTACGTCTATCCGATTGCGCAGAGTAGCGTGTGGGGGATGGGCTTGCCGCTCGGAATTTTTGCGTGGCTGGGGAGCGCGCTCTTTGTGTGGCGCGGGTGGCGCGCGCGCGACTGGCGCGATGGGTTCATTCTCGCGTGGGCGCTCGTTTATTTCGTGATTGTCGGTGGGCAGTACGCCAAGCACTTGCGTTACCTGTTACCGCTGTTGCCGTTTTTGTTTGTGATGGCGGCGTCTGCGTTCAAAGGTTCGAGGTTCGCGGTTTCACGTTTCACGCCTCACGCCTCACACCTCACGTATTACGTATTGCGTATTGCGTATTCCGTTATCCTTGTTACCACGTTCGTTTATGCGCTGGCGTTCGTTAGCATCTACGCGCGCGAACACCCGTGGCTGACGATTTCGCGCTGGATCTACGCGAACATTCCGGCGCGCGCGACGATGGCCATCGAACACTGGGACGAGGTATTGCCTGTGCCGATGCGTTTGGGCGAGACGGCGCGCGCGCCCGGCGATTACACGCTGCTCACACTGCCGATGTACGACGCGGACGACGCGACCAAACTCGCGACGATGGTCAACACGCTGCACGATGCCGAGTACATCGTTCTCGCGACGCAACGCTTGTCCGCGCCCATCACGCGCCTTGCCGCGCGCTATCCGATGTCGTCGCGCTATTATCGCGCGTTGTTCGCAGGGCAACTTGGTTTTGAACTTGTGGCGTCCGCGTCAAATCACATCACGCTCGTGGGCATCGTCATCGTGGATGATCGCTTTGACGGACTCGCGCCGCCGCGCGTCTCGGCATCCGATGCGCGGGTGTGGAACTGGGGACGCGCCGATGAAAGTTTTACCGTTTACGATCATCCCTTGCCGCTCGTGTTCAAAAAGACGCGCGCGCTTTCGCGCGATGAAATCCGCGCGCGCTTGTCACCGTAAACAGCAGGCAGGAGGCAGTAGGCGGGCGGCAGTCTGCCTGCCTCCTGCTTCCTGCCTTCTGCCAACTGATACTCTCACGGAGTCTACCATTGAAACTTTCCATTCTCATTCCCGTTTACAACGAACGCGCGACGATTCTGGAAATTTTGAAACGCGTTCAAGCCGTGCCGTACGAAAAAGAAATCATCGCGGTTGACGATGGCTCGACCGATGGCACGCGCGAGTTGCTCGCGCAGGTGCAGGGTGTCACTGTGCTGTATCACGATCGCAATCGCGGCAAAGGCGCGGCGATTCAAACCGCGCTCGCGCACGCGACCGGCGACATTGTCGTTATTCAAGACGCGGACCTGGAGTACGACCCGCGCGATTACAAACAACTCATCGAGCCGATTGTCGAAGGGCGTGCCAAAGTGGTGTACGGCTCGCGCTTTTTGGGTCCGCGAATGGCAATGTTCTTCTGGCATATGGTCGCGAACAAAGCGCTGACGCTGATGACCAACATTTTGTACGACGCGATCTTGAGCGATATGGAGACGGGCTACAAGGCATTTCGCGCGGACGTTATCAAGGGAGTGCGTTTGCGTTCGCATCGTTTCGATTTTGAACCCGAAGTGACAGCCAAGATACTCAAGCGCGGTATCCGTATCTTTGAGGTGCCGATTTCGTACTATGGACGCGAGTACAGTGAGGGCAAGAAAATCGGCGTCAAGGATGGTTTTGTCGCGATTTGGACGTTGCTCAAGTATCGGTTTGTGGATTGATGCTTGCGCCACATCTCGCCGCACTCACCTTTCGCGCTGACGCGCGCGCACTCACGCGCGGCGAAATCGCGCTGATGCTTGCGTTGCATCTCGCGGCTGGCGGCGGTGTGGCGATACCTGCATCAACCCATCTGGCTCGCTGTGCCAGCGCTCGCGCTCTTGCTCACGCTGCCCGCGCTGCAAGCGTATCGCGCGCGGCGCGCGCTCGCGGTCGAAACGCTCGCGCCGCTCTTTTTTCTCTACATCGTTTTGCTCGCGCGCGTGATAACCGTGTGGTTCATCCGCGCGCCGTTACCTTACCAAGATGAATCCACGCTTGCCGATGCGCGCCTGCTCGTCTTTCAGGTTGAACTTGCCATCATCGCCGCGCTCGTGTACACTGCACTTGTCCAAATTTCACGCATCAACAACAGGAGGCAGGAGACAGGAGGCAGTAGGCAGTCTGCCGCCTGCCACCCGCCACCTGCCTCCCGCCACCTGCTTCCTGCCTCCTGCCATCTGCCTCCTGCTGACTGGCATCGCGCTGGGCGCGGCGTACGCGATTCGTCACACGCAACTGTTGCTCGTGATTCCGATTGTGATCGCCGTAGCGATGACCAATGACCGACGACCGTGGCGACGGTCAACGGTCGAGTGAATGTGCGCGCCTTGACACTCATCGCGCTGGGCGCGTTCATCGTCGCGTTGCCCGATTTGGTGTATCATCAGCAAAATTTTGGTCATTGGCTCACACCCGAATCGCACGAACTCAAACATTTCGCGCTGGCGAATGTGTTGCCGAGCGCGGGAAAAATCGCGGAACGATTTTTCGCGGGAAACGAATTTGGTTATTTGTTTCCGTTCATGATGTACGGCGCGTATCGCGCGTGGCGCGACGATGCGCGCAGATTCGCGGTGCTTGCCGCGTGGTTTGGTGTTCTGGTCGCGTTCCACTTGTTCTACGAAGCGTTGCGGATGCGCGACCTGCTGCCACAATTTCCCGTCGTCGTTGTGTTGACGGCGTACGGTATCGTCGCGCTCGCGCGCGATCTACGCGGTCGGCTGTCAGCGGTCGGCGGTCTGTTATCGGCAGTCGTTGTATTTCTCGCGCTCTTGCTGTTTCTGACGCGCACACAATTCACGCTGTTGCGCGTGGCGCAGCCCGCGCGCGTAACGTTCGGTTACGTGACCGCCGCGCAGCGCGCCGCGTTCGATCAGATTGCTGCGCTGATGCCGCCGAACGCAGTCATCGGCTCGACGATGAACGATGGCGCGATAGACCTGTACGCGCGCCGCCTTACCTTTCGACCGGGAGAGTGGAGCGCGGACGAACTGGTGCGATTCGTCGAGGCGATGCAGCGCGCGCAGCGGCGCGTCTTTTTGCTCGACGATGGCGCAGAGACGAGCGCGGCGCGCCGCGAACTCGCCGCGCGTTACGCGCTCCAGCCGATCGCTGTGCTTGACGTTCCGCTCTTCAGCGTGGTGGATGGAACGCCAGGAATGTTGTGGGAGATAATGTTGATGAATGACGAATGACAATTGCCGATTTTTGATTGCCGATTGCCGATTAAGAACAATCGCAAATCGCCAATCGAAAATCGAAAATCGAAAATCATTTGTCCTTCGTCGTTTGTCCTTCGTCGAAGATTGCCAATGCCCAAACCAATTGTTGCGATTGTCGGACGCCCGAATGTGGGCAAGTCCACTTTGTTCAATCGTCTCGTCGAAGAGAAACTCGCGATTGTCTCCGAAACGGCGGGGACGACACGCGATCGTTTGTACGGCGAAGTCGAGTTCGCGGGGCGCGTGTTTCTTGTCGTGGATACCGGCGGGCTCGCGCTGGACGCGCGCGCTGATTTACCGGGCACCCCAGCGGCGATGCTCGCGGCGGTGCGCGCGCAAGCACAACTCGCGATGGACGAGGCAGATGCGATTGTGTTCGTCGTGGATGTGGAGCAAGGTGTGACGCCGGACGATTTTGAGATTGCGCACATTTTGCGGCAGACAAACAAGCCCGTGTATCTCGTCGTCAACAAAGCCGATAACGCGACGCGCGCGCAAAACGCGGTCGAATTTTTCACGCTGGGACTGGGCGAGCCGCTACCGATTTCCGCCCTGCACGGTGTTGGCGTTGGTGATTTGCTTGACAAAATTGTTGCGCGCTTGCCGCCCGAAACGTCTGCCTTGCCCGATGATGTGCCGCGTTTTGCGATTGTGGGGCGTCCCAACGTCGGCAAGTCGTCGCTCCTCAATGCGATTCTGGGAGAGGAGCGCGCGGTGGTGAGCGAAATTCCCGGCACCACGCGCGACGCGCTTGATACCGAGTTGACGTGGAACAAGCAACGCATCGTGCTGATTGACACGGCAGGGCTACGCAAGCGCGGGCATATCGAACCGGGCATCGAAAAGTACAGCGCGCTGCGCGCGTTGCGCGCGATTCAGCGCGCGGACGTTGCGCTGCTTGTGATTGACGCCAGCACGGGCATCGTCGCGCAAGATCAACACGTTGCCCAGTCCATTCTCGCCGAGGGCAAGGGCGTGGTGATTGTCGTCAACAAGTGGGACCTCATCGAGAAGGACGCGCGCACGTTCGACGAGTTTACGCGACGCGTGCGCGCGCAACTCGATTTCATTGCGTACGCGCCGGTGGTGTTCGTCTCTGCCCGAACGCGGCAACGCGTGCATCAGGTCATTGACCGCGCGCTGGCGGTGCGCGAGGCGTTTTGCTTGCGCGTGCAAACGTCGGAACTGAACGAGTTGGTGCGCGAGGCAACGCGTCAGCACGCGCCTCCCTCGAAAGGCAAGCGCGTGCTGAAATTCTTGTACGCGACGCAGGTGGAAGGTTCGCCGCCGACGTTCGTGTTCTTTGTCAACGACAAACGTCTGGTGCATTTCACGTACGAGCGGTTTCTGGAGAATCAAATTCGCGCGCGGTGGGGGTTTGAGGGCGCGCCGCTCAAATTGATCTTTCGGAATCGCAGAGATTAAAAATCAGGTTTCGCCAAGAAACCTGATTTTTAATTCCTTCCTGCGCTGCGTCCGTGTCCGCGTTTCCACAACGGCTCGGAGATCCTGATTCTTGCGCCGCGTTCAAAGCGTAAACCCTCTTGCTTGCGTGCGTCATCATCGCCTAACTCGTTGTGGATTTTCTGCGTCAGGGAATGCTCGGGGTCCTGAAGTGCCTCGGCGATCTGATCTATCAAGGTGTTCAATCTGGCCAAGTTTTCGGCGAGCCGCGCGGGATCGCGGGTTTCCCAGTACTCTCCTTCATCTTCGACTTGCAAGTTGGGGAAATAGTTGTCGCGGATGAGCGCGAGCAATTCACAAATCGAAATGTGAATATCGAGCGGCGCGAATTGCGTTTTGGTGAAAAGGAGTTTGTTTTCCCAGTAAAGACCGGGTTGGGATTGCGGCATATAGAAGCACAATTCACCATCTTGATTGAAGGTGAGGAACACACTTTCGCTTTTCGGATGGGGACGAATGATGATGCCGCGCAGAGTGTCATCAATCGGTGCGGTGATCGTGCGAATCTGCTCGTCGTCGCCGGGAATCCAGCGCTCGACTGTGCCGAGGATGCGATCGTCCACGTTAACGTAGCGCCAGCGACGCTGGAAGCAAAAGTGTCGTGCCGTTGTCAAAAGATCGGGCAAGACGCGCAGGTTGTCCAATTTGCCACTGTAGTGAATGGTGATGCCCATTGGATTTGTCCTTTATGTCACCATACTACGGGTACAATCGCGCTGGTGACGATGGCGCGGTCAGGCGTGATTAGAGGCGAGCGCATACATTTGGCGGTTGCCACGATGATGCGATCAGGCATCTCGGGAATCTGCGTAGCAGTCACTGCGCCCACTGTTTTTGCGATGATGGTATTCAACGGGACAACGCGATAATTTACGCTTTTCTGCATCAACAAATCAAACACTTGTTCAACCAGTGTGGATTCAATTCTTTTACGTTCGGACAAGTAGATCAGTTCGACCAGTACGATGCTTGGCACAAGAATCTGATGCGCACCTGCATCTGCATCACGAAAGATGGCTTGAGCGTTGATAGAAAGTTTTGGACTAGACTAGAGGTTTTCTGCGCGCCATTTTTTGATTTGCGCTTGCAGTTGTTTCAGTTGCGTTGTGCTAACTGCCATTTTGCTCTCCGGTTTTACCTCGCGGTCAAATTCTATCACAGTCCATCCATCGCGTCAACCACGGTGCCAATCATTGACCACGGTCCCGCCCATTCGATTTTCACGCGCGCGAGTTTGCCTTTCCACTCGCGCGTGTCATCCTCAAAGAAGACGAGTTTGTTCGTGCGCGTGCGGCCGCGCCACCGATTCTTTGTTTTCTCTTCGACCAACACCTCGACCGTCTGTCCGATCAAGCGCGCGTTGATCTTGCTGACGATTTCGGCTTGCAGTGCATCAATCGCCTGACGACGACGCTCTTTTTCTGCGCGCGGCACATCGTCATCCCAGCGCGCAGCAACGGTGTTGGGACGTGGACTGAACATCGCCACATGCACCATATCGAATGCGAGTTCCGCCAGCAAATCGTACGTTGCGCGGAATTGCGCTTCGGTTTCGCCCGGCATTCCGACGATGACATCGGTCGCGAGGCTGACGCCGGGAATGCGCGCGCGAATTTTCGCGACGAGTGCGCGATACTCGGCGACGGTGTAGCCGCGCTTCATTTTCGCAAGTATCGCATCGTCACCCGATTGCACCGGCACTTCGATATGCTCACACACCTTGGGGAGTGATGCCACGGCGTCGAGCAACTCGTCGGTGATGTAGAGCGGATGCGAGGTGAGAAAACGGATGCGTTCGAGCCCTTCGAGATCGTTGAGGACGCGCAAAAGATCGGGCAGGCGCGGATCGTCACCCGCATCATAGCCGTAACGATCCACGATTTGTCCAAGCAGCGTGATTTCTTTGACGCCTTGTGCGACGAGAGCGCGCGCTTCGGCGACGATTTCGCCAATCGAGCGCGAGCGTTCGCGTCCGCGCCGATACGGGATGATGCAAAACGTGCAGACGTGATTGCAGCCGTAGATGATGGGGACGTACGCGCTGACGAGATTGCCACGTTCGTGGACAGGCAGGATCACATCTGCATCTTGTAATTCGTAGCGCGTTTCGCGTTCGCGTTGTTCGATGGCATAGTCATCTAGCGATTGGAGATTGGAGATTGGAGATTGGAGGCGCGCGCGCAACAGTTCGATGAGTTGTGTGGGATCGGAGGGTGGCAGAAAAACGTCTACGAACGGAAAGCGTTTTTGCAGCGGCGATGCGTCGCGTACGCCGACCAGACAGCCCATCAGCGCCAGCACCACATCGGGGCGCGCGGCTTTGAGCGGCTTGAGCGACATCAAGCGCGCGTACGCCTTGTCCTCCGCGCTCTGGCGGACGACGCACGTATTCAGCACAATCACATCAGCAGATTCCGCGTCGCGCGTCGCGCGATAACCCAGTTTCTCCAGCGCGGACGCAACACGCTGCGAATCCGCAGTATTCATTTGGCAGCCTTCGGTCCAGATGTGATATTTCACGGTTCGATTTTCTATCTCTTGACCGCTGACGGCTGACCGCCGACCGTTGCAATTTTTTGCGGTCGGTCGTCGGCGGTCTGCGGTCGTAATATCACCGTAAAATTCCGAAAGAATCCCCACTCTAAACTAAACTCGCGCAATAGGCGCGTTTCGACCGGAAACTGCGCAAACAACTCCATCCACGCCTCGCGCGGTTGAGCGATGTAGCAGGGCGGCGTGCCGTACCGCAGCGCAGGCCACGAGTCAATCGCGCGTGTGAGCGCGGCGCGCACCCGCCCGCGCACGTCGTTTTCGATGACGATGACCGCGCGCGCGACGCGCAGTGCCTCGCGCAGAATCGCGGCGGGGTCACAGGTGTGATGCAGAACAAAACTGAGCAGCGCGTAATCGAAACTGTCGTTGGCGAACGCGAGCGCGCGACTGTCGCAGATCGTCAGCGGCAGCGCGCTTTGGTTGTACGATGCTACGTCCACTAGCGTTACGCGCGCATCGAGTTGACGCGCCAGTTCTTGCGCGAGCAAGCCCTTGCCCGCGCCAATGTCGAGCACACGCGCGCGCGGTTGAATCGCGGCGGCAAAAGAGTCAAGCAGTGTAACAGCGCGAGGATGGCTCATTAATGTTTCTTGATTCAATTCAGTGTTGGTTGTGTGGTGAGGACGATCAGACTAGTGAGTTTCAATAGTCCGACTGTTACACACGTTTCGGCGAGTCCCAGAATGGGCAAGAGCATCACTGCACCTACAATGCCCCCCACCCATCCTCCCAGCAGATCACTGGCATAGAGCAAGCCCGCCGTCCTTGTTAGACTGGTCGCATGTTTCAAATACAATTTATTTGCCAGCGGAAATTGTGCGCCGGTCAAGAGTCCGCAGGCAAATGAAATTAGCAAAAAGAGCAGCAAAAACACAAATGCACTCTGGCTATCCACAAATGCACCGAGTGCCATCAGGAGCATCGGTAATCCAAAGGCAAAGCATGCAATCGCCAATTCGATTCTTGTGAAAAATTCCAGATCATTTTGAATGCGTTCGAGGAGCGTTGTCATTCTCATTGCTCCAATCGCCGCCCCTGCCATAAAGGACGCTACCAGCAGACCGATCCATGAAAACACGTATCCATAGATTGACTGAAATGCAAAAATGACCACCAAATCGAAGATCATTCCAGCAAAACCTGTAGTGATGATGGACAGGGCGATGCTGGCTGGGAAGATGGGTGTGCTCCTTGAGCGCGCGAGAAAATAGAGCAGAAGAAAAAGGGCGAGTCCCGCCACGATCATTCCCAGATGTATGCGCTCGAATTGATTGAACAGCCAACCAAAGGTAGGCGCAAACAGAGCGTTCCAATGGGCAAGGCTGTAGAATAATCCTCTGGGTCTAAAATCGTGATTGATTTCCTGACTACTTGCTCGGATAAATTGCGCAAACCAGTTCTGCCAGCCATAGTGTAACTTGTTTTCGATATGCCATGGAACAAGCACAGTGGTCGCAATCTCGCGCTGGGTCAATCGTTCGATGATGTGAGTCCTATCAACTGTTAGAATGTCTTGTGCTTCCGATGCCAGAAAGATGTTCCGACCGTCCCCCGGAATCACACGCACAAAGGTAAACACACTTTTGAGCGTGTGAAAAATACAACTGTTCAGGTCTTTTAATTCTTTGTTCGACAGGGTGAGAGAACCCGGTGCGCCCAGAACGAGTATCCCTCCGCTCTCCAGCCGCTCTTTCACCAGCGTAAAGAACTCGTAGGTAAAGAATCGGTTGGTCTGCAAGTTCGATGGTTCGTTCAAGCCGATAAAAATCACATCGTATTTTTCTGCTGTTGTTTTCAGCCACAAGCGGCCATCAATGTATTGAACCCGTACGCGTGTGTCATTCAATTCGGATTCAGTGAGTGGAGTGGGAAATTTTCTCAAAAGAGTAAGGAGCAACGGATCGAGTTCGGCATAGTCAATGGTTTTTACCGGTGGATGTTTCAGCACCTCACTGATGACGCCGCCTGCTCCATCACTGATAATCATAATTTTTGCTGGCGCAGGATGGGCAAGCAACGGCAGGTGAACAAATTCTTCAACCGCGATCATATCGGGCACTGGTGTAATGATATGCGCGATGCCATCCTGAAAGAAAATGTATTGTCCTTGATTCTCGATGACACAGATATTGCCATAGTATGAATTCTGGTAATGAACGATATTCAGATTCTTCCATTGCCTTTGAATCGAATGATGATGGAGTTCGTTGATCTGACTAGTCACCAACAGATAGCCGCCAAAGAGAGCCAGAGCACTCTGGATGACGAGCAGAATTTTCTGCAACAGTCCGCTGCTCCAGTAGGGAGCAAGCACAAGCGCGCTCACGACCAAATTCAACACGGCCACTCCAGCCGCTATCTGAAAGGTGTTGAAATACGGTACGAACAGATAGGTGGTGACAATCCCGCCGATGATTGTACCAATCGTCTCGTACACGTACACCTTGCCCACCGTAGCGGCATCCTGCGTGGCAAACATCGAATAAATCTGGCAACTGAAAGTGAACAAAGCCCCATGAAAGATGCAGACAGGTAAAAGGATGATGAAAGAGGAATAGAAAATTGGAAACAGGCCTATACTTTCACCGATGGAAACTCCCAGAAGGCTTTTCAGGGCACGCGTTAGCAAAATCGCACCGAGTAGAGACAATGAGAAAAGGAGGGTGATAATCGTAAATAGTTCAATTCTGTTTTTGGATGTCTCTGCCATTCTACCGGGGAAAAAACAGCCCAGTGCTTCCAGGATGAGCCAGTTTGCCAGAATAATGCCGATGCTGAGTTCGTTGCCTGAAAAGACAATCAAAAGTTCTCTCAACAAGAGTATCTCGGCAACCAGCCCACTGAATCCCATCACAAGAATGGCAATGCGAATGCGGTTTTTCATTATACCTTCAACGGTCGCAAACTTTTTTGGTTTGCACAGTACGGCTTGGCCTCACTCATCCCCCTGCCTTCTCTTCCCGCCACGCGGGGAGAGGAGGAGGGGTGAGGAGGGAGCAAGGGAGTGGGGCTCTACGCTATAGACGGCACGGTTGCCATTCTCCACGGCAACACTCTGCTGAAAGTATAGAATGAAATCGTTTCTCCGTCAATTGTGACTGTGGGTCATCACAGAAACTTTTGTGGTTTACAACAATCGGTGTTATACTTTTGCCGGGGAATCTCCTGCCACAGGTGTCTATGCGGAGAGTGAATGATGTACTACGACGACGATTCTCGATGGCAGTCACCCACCGGCGCGCACCGTACGACCGGCGCATCTGAGGTGGAGTGGATGGCTCCTGCACAAAGAGACAAGTTATTGCAGGCATTGTTGGATTTGCCCACTGACGCGATTGTGCTGGTGGATCGCGAGGGGACGATTCAACTTGCCAATGCGACGTACGCGCGCCGAATCGAAAAGCGCGTGGATGAATTGATCGGCAGCACGATTTGGGAGTGGTATGCGCCCGCTCAGGTGACGCATTGCAAAATTATGCTGAATCAAGTCATCGCGACGGGTGCGCCCGTGCATTTTGTTGACCAGCGCGGCAAGCAGTGGAACGCCGTCACGTTCTATCCGCTTTTGGACGCGACGGGACGCGTCGAGAGTGTTCTGATTCACGCGCGCGACATTACCGCGCAGATTGATGCCGAAGAGAAACTCAAACGCGCGGTCTTGCGCGCCATCACGATTCAAGAGGACGAACGCCGCCGCATCTCGCAAGATTTGCACGATGACCTCGGGCAAAGTTTGACCGCGCTCATCCTGAATCTCAAATCCATTGATAGTCGCCTGACGCTGGGGCAAGAGGAAGTCGGTACGTCGCTCAAGAACGCGATTCGCAACGTGGAGAATCTGATGCGTCAGATTCGGCTGGTGCTGTACCAACTGCGCCCTCCTTCGCTCGATACGTTGCCCCTGCCGAACGCGCTGGAATTGTTCTGTGGCTCTTTTGCGCAACTCACCGGCTTGCGCGTGGATTTCAGTAGTCAGGAAGGACTGCCGCCGATTCCGCCGCTACAGGCGACTGCGTTGTATCGTTTGGTGCAAGAGGGTTTGAACAACGCGGCCAAGCACGCGCGCGCGACGGCGGTCTGGGTCAATCTGGATTACACCGATGGCGAGGTAAGCGTCTCGGTCGAAGACAACGGGCAGGGATTCGATCCGCTCCAGATTGGGCGCGGGCTGGGTTTGCAAAGCATTCGCGATCGCTTTGCGATGTTGAATGGTACGTTTGATGTTGAATCGGTGGTGGGTAAGGGCACGCGCCTGTTTGGCGCGTTGCCCTTGACGCTGAGCGGCGAGGCATAGATGATTCGCATTCTCGTTGCCGAAGATCATCACCTGGTTCGTGAAGGCATTTGCAAATTGCTACGCGAGGCAAGTGACTTGCAGGTGGTTGGCGAAGCGGACGACGGCCTTGAGACGGTGCGCTTGACGCAAGTGCTGCGCCCCGATGTGTTGGTGCTGGATGTGGCGATGCCGCAGATGGATGGACTCGAAGCGTTAAAGCGCGTCAAAGCGTTGAAACCCAGCCCACAGGTCGTTATGCTTTCGATGCACGGCGATTTGCCGACGGTGCAACAGGCATTGCAAAATGGCGCGGTGGGCTATGTTCTCAAGCAATCGGTGGGCGACGAACTGATTGCGGCGGTGCGCGCGGCGAGTCGCGGCAGCGTGTATTTGAGCGCGGGAGTCGCTAAAGTGGTTACGCAGAACCTTGTCGGTACACAATCGGTGAACCCGCTCGACCGACTTTCACCGCGAGAACGCGAGATCGTCGAGATGATTGTTGCCGGCTGTTCCACGCGCGAGATCGCCGAACTGTTACACACGAGCGCCAAGACGGTGGAAAAGCAACGCCGCGACGCGATGCGTAAATTGCAGGTGGACAATGTGGCAAGTCTCGTCCGCGTGAGTATGGAGTTGGGCATCGTTGCCAAGAAGAACGAGTCACTCCAGGTGAGAGAGTGAAAGCGAGGACAGCCAATGCCACGATACATTCTGGGAATTGATCAAAGTACGACTGGCGCCAAAGCTGTCATCTTTGATCATCAAAGCCGCATCGTCTCTGCTGCCTTTCGCGAAATTACGCAGTACTATCCGCAACCGGGTTGGGTCGAACACGATGCGAACGAAATTTGGGATGCTACTGTTACGGCGATCGCTGAAGCGTTCAAGAATGGGCGCATCTCGCCGGAGGACATTGACGCGATTGGTATTGCCAATCAGCGCGACACAACGGTCTTGTGGAACAAAAAGACCGGCGAGCCGATTGGACGCGCGATCGTGTGGCTCGATCGGCGGACGCTACCGATTTGCGAACAATTGCGTGCAAAGGATCGCGCCGGCATCGAAGAGCGTACCGGTTGTCTGATCCTTCCCAACGACGCGGCGACCAAGATTCGCTGGCTCATCGAAAACGATCGCACAGTTCAAAAAGGTCTGGCGCGGAGCGAGTTGCTGTATGGCACGATAGACACGTGGCTCATCTGGAAACTTTCTGATGGCGCGGTGCACGTGACCGATTATTCCAACGCGTCGGTAACGCTATTGATGAACGCGCGCACGCTGCGCTACGATGATTGGATTCTCAACGAACTGGGTATCCCGCGCGAGATTCTGCCAGAGATTCGCGGTTCGGGTGAAGTGTACGCCTACACATCACCCGATGCGTTCTTTGGTGTGCGTGTGCCCATCGCGGGAGACATTGGCGATCAACAAGGCGCGGCGCTGGGGCAAGTGTGCCTCAAACCGGGAATGGTGAAAAATACCTACGGGACCGGCTCGTTTATGATTGTCAACACCGGACACCGTTACGTGCCACCTGTGGGTGGTTTGTTTTCGCCGGTGTTGTGGACGCTGAACAACGAAGTGACGTATGGCTTGGAAGGAATGGCAGATGTTTCGGGCGCAGCAATCCAGTGGTTGCGCGATGGTTTGGGCATCATCCACGAAAGCGGTGAAGCCGAAGGACTCGCCAGCCAGGTACCCGACACGCAAGGAGTGTACTTTGTGCCGGCGTTCGTTGGTTTGGGCGCGCCGCATTTTGATTCGTACGCGCGCGGAACGATTATCGGTGTGACGCGCGCGACCACCAAGCATCACATTGCGCGCGCCGCGCTCGAGGCAATCGCTTACCAGACGCGCGACGCGTTCGAAATTATGCGCCGCGAGGCGGGCGTAGAACTGCAAGCCTTGCGCGTGGATGGCGGTGGCGCCAAGAGTGATTTTCTGATGCAGTTCCAGGCTGATATTCTGGGCGTGCCGGTCGAACGGCCGGTGATTACCGAGACGACTGTTCTGGGCGCGGTATATCTGGCGGGCTTGACGGTGGGTTACTGGCAGTCGCTCGAGGAGATCGAGGCGAACTGGCGGTTGGATTGCCGGTTCGAGCCGCGCATCTCGGAGCATCGGCGCGAAGAGTTGTATCGCGGCTGGCAGCGCGCGGCGCGCCGCGCGAGTGGCTGGCTGAAAGAGCAATGATATCGTAACCACCCAGCCCGTCTGTCATTGCGAGCCGCGCAGCGGCGAAGCAATCTCCGCCTCGCTCATTGGGGATTGCTTCGCGAACTGCGCTCGCAATGACCGGCTGAGTAGTTGCAATGAATCGTTGAGGAGTACGCGGACATACTCCAGAGGAATCCCCCGAATGGGGGATTTTTTCTTTTCGATTGGGTGTGTACCCTGATTCCCATTTCACGCGCGTGTGCAATAATGTTACGCGAAGTGCCCCGATGACATAATGGAAGACCGTTATGGTAGGAAATCGAACATTGCCCGAAGCCGAATCCTTTTATTTTGAAGGTAATTCGGTAGGTTGTTTGATTGCACATGGTTTTACCAGCACGCCCCAGAGCGTACGCTACCTGGGCGAATATCTTGCGCGCGAGGGCGGCTTGACCGTCATTGCGCCGCGTTTGACCGGTCACGGCACTACTCCTGCCGATATGGCGCGGTCTACCGCTGAAGATTGGATTCGGAGTGTCGAAAGCGCGCTGGAGATTCTGCGACGACGCTGTGACAAAATTTTCTGCGCCGGACTTGGAATGGGCGGGACCCTGTCGCTTTATCTGGCGGCGATGTATCCCGAAACGGTTGCGGGTGTCGTAGCGATTAACGGCGTGGTGTTTCTGAATAACGCGGATTTTGCGCGTTTGGCATTTATGGCAGGCGCACCCGATACTGTGCCGAGTTGCTGTTCGGACATCAAGCGTGGAGGGAGCAAAGAAATCGCCTATGCGGTGGTTGCCGTTCCAGCGATTCGACAACTGTACGCGTTGCTCGGTGTAGTGCGCGACTTGTTGCCGCGCGTGACGTGTCCCGCGCAACTCTTTCAATCGCGTCAAGACCACGTCATTCCAGCGGGCAACGGTCCCTACATTCTCGAACATATTCGCGCGCAAACGAAAGAGTTGATCTGGCTGGACGACTCGTATCACGTAGCAACGCTGGATAACGACGCGGAGCGCATTGCTCAGATGACATTGGCTTTTATCCGCAAACACAGCGAGTAAGGTTGCACGAGAGGGGGTGATTCAAACACTGTGACCATCGAGCCAGTTATTTCAACTGTCTGTCTGTTTCAGAGAAATTTCTAATGACACCAACGTTTGGATGAAAATGCAGATCAAGTAGGGCAAATTTGAAATTTGCCCACACTTTACGAGGAGGCCTGATGAACAACTCGACGCGTTTAAAGTACATTCTACTGCTTGCGCTGGCACTCATTTTGTTCGGTGCAGGCTTGGCAGCGTGGGTGCAAACCAATGGGGGTACCGTAGCCGTACGCGATGTTCGTTTTGTTGGAACCAATGGAACAATGATGAGTGCGCTGCTGTACGTCCCCAAGACGGCGACGGCAAAGACGCCGGCTCCTGGCATCGTTGCAATTCACGGCTATATCAACTCGCGCGAGACACAAGATGGTTTCGCCATCGAGTTTGCGCGTCGCGGTTATGTAGTTCTCGCGCTTGATCAAACCGGGCATGGCTATTCCGCGCCACCAGCGTTCGCTAACGGTTTTGGTGGTCCAGATGGTTTGCGCTATCTGCGCACTCTGGACATCGTGGACAAGAACAATATCGGTTTGGAAGGACACTCGATGGGTGGTTGGGCATCGGTGATCGCGGCGCAGACGTTGACCCGCGAGTACGCCTCGCTCGTGCTGGTTGGTTCTTCGACCGGCACGTTCGGCGGGATGACGGGCACGGTGACTTTTCCACGCAACACTGCCGTCATCTTTTCACTGTACGACGAGTTCTCGAACTTGATGTGGGGTGCGCCCATCCCGCGCGATATTGTCAAGACCAAGAAACTGCAAACACTCTTTGGCACCACCGAACCGGTCGAGGTGGGGAAAGTGTACGGCTCGATTGAAGAAGGCACCGCGCGCAAGTTGTATATGCCGCCGGTTACTCATCCGCAGGCGCACATCTCGCCCGAAGCGATTGGCAACGCGATCGAATGGTTCCAGATGACGCTGAAGGGGGGAAACAACTTGCCGCCCTCCGATCAAATCTGGATGTGGAAAGAATTTGGCACGTTCGTTGCTTTTATCGGTCTGGTGCTCTTTTTCTTCCCCTACGGTGCGCTCTTGCTCAGGACAAACTTTTTCAAGTCGTTGGCTGAACCGCTGCCGGAATTCAAGGGCGTGAAAGGAATCGGTTGGTGGATTGCCGCCTTGATTACCGTCGCCATTCCCGTTGGCTCGTACTTTTGGGCGCAATACACTACCAGCGATTGGGTCAAGCCCAGTTCAGCAACTTCGCCGGTCACCTTCTGGCCGATGATTGGCACAACGCCGATCTGGCCACAAAATATCACCACCGGCTTGATGGGCTGGGCAGTGTTCAATGGCCTGGTCTCGCTCATCCTGTTTACATTGTGGCACTTTGTTATCAACAAAAAGACGGGCGCGACTGCGGTGAATTACGGTCTGACGTGGGCAGGCAAGTTAGAATGGGGCAAGATTGGTAAATCGCTGTTACTGGCGATCATCATCGTTACGACCGGGCATCTGCTGTTGTCGCTGGCGGATTGGTGGCTCAAGGTGGACTTTCGCCTTTGGGTGCTCGCGCTCAAGCCGATGAGTTTCATGCATTTCCAGATCTTCCTCGGCTATGTGATTCCGTTCACGTTCTTCTTCCTTACGCTGAGCACCGTGTTGCACGGTCAATTGCGCGTGAATGGTAGTGTGGGACGCGAGATGTTGATCAATGCGGTGATGCTGTGTATCGGCTTTATCGCTTTGATCGTGTACCAATACATACCCTTCTTTGGTGGTGGTACGCTGGCGCTGTTCGCTTTCAACGCGGGTGAGCCGTTGCGCACTATCATCGCTTTTCAATTCGTCCCCTTGCTGATTATCGTCGCGCTCATCTCGACGTTCTTTTATCACAAGACGGGCAAGATTTACGTGGGCGCGTTCATCAATTCCCTGTTCGTCACGTGGTACATTGTCGCAGGGCAAGCGACACACTTTGCGCTCTAGTCCAAACGCAAGACCCGAAGGGTTCTATCCTTCGGGTCTTTTTTTGTGTGGTCGTGATGTGACTGACTGGCTAGGCTAACTTGGTGCCATCATTGCTACAGAACCTGGCGCCCGCCGGGTTTTCTGCACCACAGGTAGGGCACTTGATAGTGCCCCCGCCTAATCGGGCACCGCAGTTGTTGCAGAATTTCGCGCCGGCAGGGTTGGCGGTATTGCAGGCGGAGCAAATGACGGTGGCGGCGGCAGGTTTGGCGGGTTGTTGCGCGCTCTGCATGGCTTGCGCCATCATTCCCGCGAGTCCTGCGCCCAAGCCCGCGCCAGCGCCGAGCCCCACGCCGAGCCCCAGTCCTGCCCCCGCGCCCCCACCTTCGCTGAGCGCGGCATCGCCCAGCGCGCGCGCGGCTTTGAATTTCAGATACTTGTCCATATCGCCGATGGCGCCCATCGCCGCGCGTTCGTCAATCGCTTTGGCAGTCTCTTCGGTCGGCGTGATCGCGTTGATGTACAAACCCCGCAGGTTCAAGCCGATGGCGTTGAAATCATCGGTGAGTTGCGTTTTGACGCCTGTGCTAATTTCGGTGTACAGACTTGGCAGGTCAAGGACCGATTTACGTTGTTCGCCCAGATAATCGGTCATCTTGGCGACGATCATACTGCGGAGATAGTTTTGCACCTCGCTCGTTGTGTAAATGCCTTGCTGTCCGACGATGCCATTGACAAAGCGCGAGGGGTCTTGCACAACGAACGAAAAGACGCCGAACGAACGCAAACGCACCATTCCCAACTCGGGATCGCGAAAGACAATCGGTTCCGGGGTGCCCCATTTTTGGTCCAGGAACTCTTTCATATTCACGAAGATCACTTCGGCGGGGAAGGGCGATTTGCCACTCGTGGCTAATCCAATCAAGTTGATGAGGAGCGGAATGTTGGCCGTTGTGATCGTGTGGCGACCGGGACCAAACACGTCCAGCGCTTTACCGTCGCGGAAGAATACGGCGGTTTGACTTTGTCGCACGATGACTTGCGAGCCGAAGCGAAAGTCGCCGGGACCATCTGGCGGTTCGCGATGAACAATCTCGTTACCGGTGTTGTCGAGAAACTCGACAACGTCAATGATTCTTGGCATTTTCAAACTCCTGTTTTTAGGGTTTCAGGTTAAGACTTAACTTTTTCTATCCCTGT
>Ga0308410_1000103_pt1 | contig 35223 bp, 48 predicted proteins | sample HotsprOSTMatCore_FD_203467 | JGI IMG/M metagenome (GOLD analysis project Ga0308410, IMG submission 203467) | Hot spring phototrophic mat microbial communities from Octopus Spring, Yellowstone National Park, Wyoming, United States -... | ecosystem: Environmental > Aquatic > Thermal springs > Hot...
TGAGGATGTTGTGGCGCGCGAGTACAGCGCGCGCACCGAGCGCGCAGTGCAGCGTGTTAATCGCATCTTGCGCCACCCGGCGCACGAATGGGCACTCGGCAACATCGACCGCGCCGTAGTTGCTCCAGGGAGCCGCGTGCGCGTGTCAGATGATGGCGGCACGCTGCTGGGCGCACAGGGCTTGCTGGAGGTCAAAACCGCCAGCGCTTACAAGGCCGGAGAGTGGGGCCGCGACGGCGATGAAGACGCCGTGCCTGTGCACCATCAGGCGCAGGTGATGTGGTACATGGGCATCACCGGGCAGCCATGGGCCGATGTTGCTGCCCTCATCGGCGGTCAGCGCATGATCGTCCGTCGCATCGAGCGCGATGACGAGATCATCACGGCAATGCTGGAACGCGCGCATGAGTTTTGGCACAAGCACGTGCTGACGCGCCAGCCGCCGGAGCCTACCACAGCCAAGGATGTCGAGCGCCTGTTCCCCGCAGACAATGGCGAAGCGGTCGAAGCCGACGAATCACTGCTCGCGGCATACAACGCCGCGCGCGAGGCAAAGGCGCGCATTGCGCAAGCCGAGGCTGACTACGAGGCCGCGACAGAGCGCATCAAGCTGGCATTGGGCGAGCGATCAATCCTGGCGCTCAACGGCCAGCCGCTGGTGACGTGGAAGGCCGCAAGGCCGACCCGCCGTACCGATTGGAAGGCGGTAGCGGAAGCGGTGCATGCGCCCGCTGACGTGATTGCCGCATACACAACCGAAACCCCCGGCAGCCGCCGGTTTTTGCTCAAGGAGATTTGACATGGCAACCACCCTCAAAGCAGCAGTCACTGGCCAAGCGCCAGCCACTCGTAAACCCGCCAACGACATCGCCGTTTTGCTCTCCGATCCGAAGATCAAGGCGCAGATGCAGATGGCGCTGCCAAAGCACGTCACCGCAGATCGCCTGGCCCGTGTCGCACTGACAGAAGTGCGGAAGAACCCGGCGCTAGCGCGCTGCGACCAGACCAGCTTTCTCGGCGCACTCATGACGTGCGCCCAGCTTGGGCTTGAGCCTGGCGGCCCGCTTGGGCATGCCTACCTGGTCCCGTTTGAAAACCGCAAGGCCAACCGTACTGAGGTGCAGTTCATCGTCGGCTACCGAGGGATGATCGACCTGGCGCGCCGATCAGGCCAGATCGTCAGCATCGAAGCACGCCCGGTGTACGATGGAGACACCTTCGAAGTGTCGTTCGGTCTCGAGAGCAACCTTCGGCACGTCCCCGACTTCGACAACCCGAACCGGGTTCAGCCGGACAAGCTGCGGTTCGTCTATGCCGTCGCCAAGCTCAAGGATGGCGGCGTGCAGTTCGACGTGATGAGCCGCCGCGAGGTCGAGGCCGTGCGCGCGCAATCGCGCGCTGGCACAAGCGGCCCGTGGGTGACGCATTTCGAGGCGATGGCGCTCAAGACCGTGCTGCGCAGGCTGTTCAAGTGGCTGCCTATCAGCGTGGAACTGGCGGCCGCCATCGAAGCGGATGAGCGCGCTGAGATCGGGTTGCCGCAGGACAACGTGCTGGCTCCAATAACCGTGGATGCTGAGACTGTGGAAATCTTGGCACAACCGCCGCAGCCGCAGGCCGAGCAAGAGCAGCCCAAGCAACCCGCAGAGCCAACTGCGCAAGGCACTCCCGCTGCACAGCATGACGATTGGATAGAGGAGTACGAAGCCGAGGAGGGCGACCAATGAGGACCTACAGCATCACCATCACCGGCAAAACCCCGCTGCTGATGCACTACGACAACATCGAGTGGGCCGACTTCATGGACCGGTGGAAGGCCGACCCGGCGAACAAGAAGGTCAGCAAAGCCGGGGATGATCGCTCACCAGCTTGGCGCTGGCTTGGCAGCGTGTACCACGACGGCACGCGGATCGTGATGCCGCAGGAAAACCTCATGCGCTCGATCATGGAGGGCGGAGCGATGGTGCCCGTGCCTGGCGCAAAGATGGGCAAGACCTTCAAGGCCCAGACGCAAAGCGGCATGATGAGCGTCGAACCGTATTGGCCGCTTACCATCGATGGCCGCGAGATCGCCTGGGCCGACATTGAGCGACTCAAGGACGAGCAGGACTTCGAGGCGCACAAGGGAGCCGTGCGCGCGCTTGGGTTTGACCTGCTGGTCAAGCGCGCAAAGATCGGCTCGTCAAAGCACATTCGCGTGAGACCCGAGTTCCCCGCCGGTTGGCAACTGCACGGGCATATTGCCGTGTGGGACGAGCAGATCACGAAGGACGCGCTTCAGACGATCCTCAACTTTGCCGGGCAGTACAAGGGGCTTGGCGACTGGCGGCCCGGTGGGCGGACGCCGGGGCCTTTTGGGACGTATGAGGCTAGGGTCGATTGAGTAGGTGTTGAGGTGAGGCCGGGCCAGGCTGGGCATGGCGAGGCGCGGCGCGTCCTGGCCAGGCTTGGCATGGCGAGGCGCGGCAGGGCATGGCAAGGGCTGTTTCCAGCGGACAGCGTAGGCTGTCCGGTGCGAATAGCATCGGGGCCGGGCGTGGCGTGGCAGGGCCGGGCCGGGCAGGGCCTGGTCGGGCGCGGCAGGGCAGGGCCCGGCGTGGCAAGGCAAGGGCCCTTTTGGGCATTTTTGGGCAATTCTGGCGATTTTTGGAGAAAAGGAGCGCAAAATGGCACAAAAACACTACTCATGGCAGGACGGCCTGCCGACTGGGCCGGATGTGACGCTGATTCGCAAGCGCTGGCCTGATCTGAAAGTTGGGCAGCGCATTGAGTATCAGGAAATCGCAGAGCTGCTCGGGATCGAGATCGGAACATCTCGCTGGCAGACGGTGACCGACGCATGGCGCAAGCGTGAGCTCGATGGCGGGCGCGTCATCAAGTGCATCCCAGGCAAGGCGTTCGTCGTTGCTACTGCCGAGCAGATCATCGACGACACCTACTCAACGCTCAAGCACATCTCGCGCGCCGCGCGGCGTCAGCGCATTCACCTTTCAACGGTCAAGGTGGCGGATGCGCAAACAAAGGCGGTTGTTGATCATCAGGCCCGCTTGATGCACGCGGTCGAGCAAGACGCCAAGGCCAAGCGACAATTGGCGCTGCCATCAACGGCGGTTCAGTCGATGCCGAAGATCAACCGGGTGGTGTGATCCGTGAGCATTTTGTCCCACACATCGCTCATACACGCAGCGGACGGCCACCCGGCCCACGGTCTTGAGCGGGAGCCGTCAACCGGTGGCGTGTGTGCCACCTGTGGCGCATCAATCGACGCGGGGGTGCCGATCTCCGCCATTGAGACGCCAACCACGTCCAGTCATGCCGATCTTTTTCGCTTCGGCGGGCGGTACGTTTGCGACGCATGCGCATGGCTGTTTGGCGCGGGCAAAGGTAGGCCGGGCAACTTCGCCGCCACCCCGCAGCGCCTGGAGTACACCGTCATCAGTCTAGAGTCAGTCGTGGAGGACAAACGACCGTGGCTGACCGTGCTTCGCGAGCTGGCCGAGATGCCAGCAGACACGCCCGTCACAGGCGTCATGACCACCGATGTCAAGCCTCGCTTGTGGCACCGCTGTCGTCTCGCGACGATAGGACGCTTTGGTCTGTACGTGCACGCGCCCGAGTACGACGTGAGCGAGTGGTGCGATTTCGACCTGCGGGCATGCCTGGCCGTGATCGATCTGATGCTCGCGCCCCTGCGCGCGGGCTTTGCTAAGTCCAGCGTGTACCACGGCCTGCTGCGCGACTACGCGCGCGCCAGCCGCGATCTGCCGCAGGCCATGTCATGGGACGCGGCGCTGGCCCCTCACCGCCAGCAGCCGCACTTTTTGCCCGCGCTGATCGCCGCGGGTGTCATTAAAGGAGAGAAGACCGATGGCAAATCCACTGCAAGACCTATTGTCCACGCTCAGCCCGCCGCAGCAGGCGGCGATCCGGCTGATCAAGCTAAGCCTCGACTGTTTCAATAGCGCCGAAGGCACCGGCCTTTTCGCCGGTGTCGAGCGCTACAACGTCTTGGCCGGGCGCATCGAAATCTGTGCTGTGCAGGCGGACAGCCTGCCGCGATTCTGGGCGCTGCTGCTGCGCCGCATGCAGTGGCCTGTCCCGCCGAAGGGGGCGGATGCGGCCATCCTGGAGGCCATCAGTGCGCCCGACGCGCACGAGGTGCTGCGCGTGCTGGCGACCGAGACCGCCAGCGTCATCACCCTGGCGCGCATGGCGCACGACCAGGACAAGACCGCGCGGCGCGCACTGCGACAAGCCGTCAATCCAGAGACGGACGAAATCGCCGAATTCGGCGACAAATCCTTGGAGGGCATCCTATGAAGTACCAAATCCTGCTGCAAGCCGTCACGCCCATCAGCCACGGCGACACCGTGACCGGCGTGGACAACCAGACCAACACCCGCATCTTCATGCGCCAGGGCATGCTGATCGACGGCAAGCCTGCGCGCGTGCCGTCCGTCTCCGAGAACGCCCTGCGCAGCGTCATGTTTCGCTACCCGCTGCACGACCACCTGCTGCGAGCTTTGGAGATCGAGCGCGGGCAGCTGCCGCAGTCGGTCGTCAACTTGCTCTTCTCCGGCGGCAGCATGGCAAGTGGCGCTAAAGCCCCGACCAACGAGATCGAGCTTGGACACAAGGTCAAGCAGCTCTATCCGTCCATCGACCTGCTGGGCGGCGCTGTCGACGCCTTTATCCTGCCGCGCTCTCGCATGCGCCTGGCGGCGTGGCTGGTGGCGCGCGAATACCTGCCTGCGCTGCGTTTGGTGGCCCCGGAGCTTGCCGACGAGGCCGCCGGTGTGTCGGCCTACGACATGCTCACGGAGGAGACACGCACGCGCGGCGCCGGCAGCGAGTCAAGCGGCAACCAAATGCTCTACACCTACGAGACGCTCGCTGCCGGCGCCAAGCTGCTGCTGGAGGTGAGCCTGGACCCACACACGCCGACCGCTACAGCGGCTGCTGTTGCCCATGCGCTGGCCTGCTGGGATGGCTATATCGGCGGGCAAGGGCGGCAAGGGCGCGGGCGCATGGAGGTTGTGCGCGCCTCTCTTGGTGGCGCAGACGCCTATCTCGCGCATCTCGAGACGCACCGTGACGCAATGCGCGACGGGCTGGTGACGGGCAAGCTGGGCACGGAGCGGGTGCTATGCCAGTAGATTGGACGCGCATCGGCCCGCTGCCGCAGGTATCGCCGTGGCGGCACGGGCAGCGAACGCTCACCTGGGAGCAGCGCCGCGACCAATACGCGGCCCTGCCCAAGACCGGGCTGACGATCATCGCAGAGCTCGCGACGCCGGTGATCCACGCCGAGCGTGACCGGACGCACCTGGACGGCATCCTGTCGAGCGCGGCCATCACCGACCACCCCGCACCGAGCAAGTGGGACAAGGTGGCCATCGTCCCGCTGCCGATCGACCTGCTGTGGGTCAGCCCACGCGGCCTGCCGCTATGGGCCTGCACGCCGCTGATGGTGTCAGACGATGCTGTGACCAGCCACGAGTACTGGCACAAACGCTACCCGACCGACCGGGCCGACTTCGGCGTCAAGCTGAGAGCCAACACATCGTCAGGCCGTTGGCGCGAGTACAGGATGCCGGTGGCGGCACAGTCTGCATCACGACTTGTGGCAGTCGCCATCGGACACGCGGCAGAGGTGCAGCGCCTGCTCGATGGCATCACGCACATCGGCAAAAAGGGCAGCATGGGCTATGGCCGCGTACTGCGCTGGTCGGTAGTCGAGACGGCAGGCGTGACGCCCGATGACATCCTGTCACGCCGCCCGGTGCCGGTCGCATCCCGGCTACGACAGGGCGACCCAGTGCCTGCGCGCGGCTGGACGCCGCCCTACTGGTACGCACCGCACTGGGAGGACTGCGTAGGATGACGCCGATGCAGCGCGCGACCTATCTTGCCCACTGGCGCACCAATGCCATGCAGCGGCGCGTGTCTGAGGCGCGCGCTGTCCTTGAGCGCGCATCCGCCCTTGGGCGCGTGTCGGTCAGCATGTCGTGGGGCAAGGACAGCGTGGTGGTGGGGCATCTTGCGCTGCAGTGCCTGCCGCCGCCCGTTGCCATGCTGCACATCGCCAGCAGCTACCGGCTGCCAGGCTTTGAGCGCGTGCAAGCGTACTTTGCTGCACGTGCAAACCTGCACATCATCGAGCCGCGAAGGACCCTGCAAGAGACCATCGAGTGGCTGCGAGAGGTGGGGCTGCCGCACGAGCGCACGGCGGCACAGCAGCGGGCGGTTGTCAAAGCGATCAAAAAAGACGTTGGCACCGCATGGTGTATCGACCACGGCTTTGGGGTGCAGGTGATGGGCATCCGGGCGGATGAGAGCAAAGCGCGCCGGGCATTTTTGCGCGCAAAGGGCGCGATCTACGACGCGCACGGTATCAAGTTTGCCTGCCCGCTTGCCTGGTGGACTGCAAAGGACGTGTGGGCGTATATCGTCGCCCACGACCTGCCGTATCACCCGCTCTACGACTGCGAGACGCACGGGCATACGCGCGAGACGCTGCGCAATACGGGGTGGCTATCCACAGACGGGGCGGAGCGCGGCCGGATCGTGTGGCTGCGTGAGCACTACCCTGAGCAGTACGCGGTGCTGGCGCGTCAATTTGAGCAGGTGAGGGCATATACTTAGGCGATAAAGCGCTAGAGTTTGCTTGCTGCACTACTCAATCGGCGAGTTCACGGCGCATATCCGCTTGGGGCTCCAGCGCCACTCATCTTTACTGCATGCGAACCGAAAGTGCGGACCAAAGATTGGAGCAAGTTTTGCGCTGAGGTATCTAAGAAACTTCGCAGTCCTGAAGATATGAAGGTGTGATATGGACTACATAGCTGAGGCATACCGATACGCGGACATGCTCGATCATGCGGAAATGTATCACTGCACCGAACTTGGTGATGGTGACGATGCTGTGATATACGGATGGAAGATCACGGACAATCCGTGCCACGATGCGGCGGCATTGCTTATTGCCATGGCCCAAGAGATCGAGAAGATGCGAGCGGACGCCGAACGCTACCGGTGGTTGCGCGACGAATGCGGGCTCCAAAAGCTGCCATACGACGATTACGGTATTGGGCCGATGTTTCCGTGTGGCGAAGAGCTTGATAAAGTCGTCGATGAGTTGCGCGGCGTCGGGCCGGGGTCGTGATCTACCGCGCGCCGTTGGTCACTTTGTCCCACTGTCTAATGGCGTCGATCCTGGCGCGGCATTGCTCGTAAAGGGCGGCTGCATCGAGTATCCATCCAGTGATGTCGGCATCGGTGGAATCGCCGGCAGGCTGGCCGGGATCGGAGGCAGTGGCGGCATTGGTTGTAGCAGGGCTGCCGGTGGGCGAGGACAATCCGAGGCGGAAAGCGGGGGATTGTTGTAGCAGCCAGCGAGCGTCAGCAGACAGGCAAGGGCGGCCAGTGGTGGCGGTTTTGAGATCATGGCGAAGTCTCCGGTTGACGGCGTCGAGTTCGGCCAGCCGTGCATCGCGCTCGGCAATAGCGACGTCACTTGCTTTGAGCGCGACTTCGATGCGGTGGCGGGTTTCCTCGGCAACTTCGGCTTCACGAGCGGCGATCTCGGCGCGGATTTGCGCGACCTCTGATTTACGCGCGCGGTTTTCCCACGTATAACCCGCGGTAAAACCGACGATGCCGGCAATGACTGCGACGGCAGCAGAAAACGCAGGCAGCTGGATCATGACTCGTTGCTGTACATGGTCACGTAGCCGATGGTCAAGCGCACGTCATCGCAGCCGATAGATGACACGATGTCGCCGATCTGCTTGACCGGCAGCCTGGATATGACCTGCTGTGATGCGTCAACGGTGTCACGGCATGGTACTCCGTGATACGTGATCTCTACGCAGACTGTGGCGGTGTATCTACGGTCGTCCGTCATGGCGCGCTCTCCACGAACTCAGCCATCCGCGCCATCCAACCCTTGGCAAACACCGCATTGGCCGGACGCACCGTGATGACTTCGCCAAGGTAGCGGATACGTTCTGCCAGCACTTTGCGGTAGAGCCACGAGTAGTTGGCCCCCCGCACAGCGGCCATGGTCACCGGCCCCAAGATGCCGTCCATAGCAGGACCACCAAGCGCTTTCTGGAGAAGTCTCACGGCGGTTTTCACACCGCTATGCACTGCGGTGTCCACAACCAGACCGCGCAGCGGCTCGGGCAATGCGGCGAAACCGGGCTTATCGATGTAGTTCGACCTGTAGATTCGCCGCGCTTCATCTACGGTCAGCGCTTCCACATCCTTTTTCGTGACCGGGCGGCCCCGCCACTCAGCAAGGGTGGATTGTGTGATGCCGTATTTCGTCGGGCCGCCCCGATCTGCGGGATGATCGACAAATCCACCTTCCCGGCGGATGATGTCGTTGATGATGTCGTCAGTCGTCATCGGCTTTTTTCTCTAACGGCTCGGTCGTGATCCAACGCAGAAAGCTGATGATGCCGTAAAGCACGACGCCGGCGATTGCGTAATGTTCAGCCGTTAGCTTGATTTCGAGCAAGCGCTCGATTTGCGGTGCTGCCCCCACGAGTACGCCCAGTAGCGCACCTGCCCAGTGGGTGCGGCTACGCCAAAGGCCGCGCAACTTTCGTTCGATCTCGATTCCCATTTGCATGTCCCTCAAAATAACCCCACCTTAGCTGCGACGAACATCACGGCAGCAGTGGCCGCAGCCCATAATGCGCGCTCGACCCACTCCGCGGTTTTGGCCTGCATCGGTTCGGCAACCTCAAGCGTGCGCACTCGCTCGTCGATTTTCTGGACTGTCGCCATCACACGTTCGATTGAGTTAGATGCAGCGGCCTGCCTTTCTTCCACAAGCGCCAGCCGTGTGATGGCCTCTGACATCCTTTGTAGCGCATCGCGCAGCCCGCGCAGTTCCTCTTTGACCACCGACTGGTCCGCGCGGATTTGCGCAATGTTGTGCGTAATACGCTCGATTTGCACAATAGCGTTGTGCTCTATCTCTGGCGAGCGGATGTCGTCAGTCTCGGATGTCATGTCGGCACCGGTAGATCGTTGGCAGTTGGTGGCCCATTATCTCCGACCAGTAGCTCAAACGACAATGATCGCGCTCCAGCGGCCGGAACAGCGCATCGATGATCGGGCGCAGCACGCGCCCGGCCAGCTTCCCCTGCTGCTCCATACGATACGCAGCAGCACTGATAGTCTCATCGGGCATACCTTTGCCTAAGGTCAGCACGACCCACAGCAGTTGGTCAAGGGCAATGGCGATATTGAGTAGGCGTTGGCGCATGATCATGCCGCCTCTACTTCGTCCAAAGTCTGTGCCGCATCCACAGCCGCTTTGCGCGCCCAGCTCTGGGCATAAGCAGCCTGAGTCTGCGCGGCAATTGCGCCCGCAATCGCTAGCAAGTTGGTGATAGAGGTGACCGGCATATTGTCGTTGTCGTGGTCACGCCACACAGGAGGCAATAGCCCACCAGCTTGCGCGATGACAATCGCAGATGCGAGCAACTCCTGGCTGCGCTTGTCAGCATCCCAAGTTCGCCCAAGCGCTTGTACCGGCTGCACGCACTGAGCATCGCGCTCGGCTTCGATGCGGGCTTTTTTCTGGGCTTTGGCGGCAGCTAACAGCGCCTGCAGATGCGGATCGAGCCGCTCACTGCCGAGGTACTCGCAGTCGGCCAGATTGCATGCCGGCACTTCCTGCGGCTCGCCAATGGGGGTGACTGCGATGAAAACACCGTTCGGTTTGTATTCCGTCGGCACACGCCAGACTTCGACCGTGGCAGGCTTGTCTAGCTGCGGCAGTGGGTGCTGTACGCCGTCGAGGATGAGGGCGTGATTTTCGATGGTTAGCATAGCGGGCTCCTTGATCACACCTTCGCGAGGCGGGTACCAATGGTATTGGAAACGCCCAGCGGTGTGAGGTCTGCGCGCCCACAGAACAGCCCGGCGTCCGAGCCGTTAACCCAACGGCCGCCGTGGAACCAAGCCCGATCGTCGGTGTTGGCGTCACTAAAGAATTGATCACCAGTCGAGCCGTTGCCGTACGTGTTATCAAGAGAGTCTGGCACAATGATGCCGCTCTCCAGCAGACTAATGTTGAAAGTCACCGGCCACCCGCTCGTTGTTAGTGCGGACTGACCTGTATCGAAATACCCCGTCGAGAAGTCGTTCGTCGTGGTACTGCCTGGCACGTTGCATTGCCAGCGATGCCAGTTGCCGTCCTTGCGCTTGATGCCGTCGGTCATCTGCCATACGTTGCCCCACAAGCCCACAATCCCGCGCCATGTGGCCTGTGCGACATCGCTTGCATCAACATTGGCAGCAGACGATTCATTGACACGGCCCTGGCCGATGAGGGACTGCATATCCAGCCCACCCATCTCGATGGTGGCGAGCATCTGGATGGCGGAGAGGTCGTAGATCGACCACAGCCGAAAGCCGGAAACGCCGCCCATGTTACGTGCATACGCCCTGGCGCGCGCGGTCGGAAAGCTCGCGTTCACCATGGGCATCACTCCGGGGATGGACTGAGCCTTGCTGCTGCCGTCGTAAGACGCCTGGTATTTACCGACCCAGATTTGGTCGAACCTCACGCCACCTGCGCCAAGAAAAGCGGGGTGCACCGAAAACCCACTCGCTGGATACGGCGAGATCATCCAGTATGTCTTGCCTGCGTAGGTGCCAGACGGCACCGTGCCAGCCTTAAAGTAGAACCTCGGAATGCGCACCATGTATTGGCCGTCAATGACCTGCGTGGTGATACCAGCGTAGGTCGGGTGCCAGTTAAACCACAAATTGTGAGTATTAACGATAGGGTTAAAGTTTTCATCTACACGCCGATAGTTCAGCGGTGAGCCTGCGCCGCCAGTTTGCACCTGTACCAAGCCGACAACATTAGAGACTACAGTCGATGGTATTGACACCCAGGTACGATCACCGCGCAGGAACGTTGCACTATTTGCTGTCCCGCTGCCGAGGGCGGAGGTGGGGATGTTCGAGGTCGAGGTGCCGGTGAGGTTCGCGGCGTTGTCCGCCGTGGCAGCGGCTATTGCCTTGGCGTTTGCCAGCGTCATGACGTCGAGCCAGGCCGTGTTCGATGCGTTGCGCATCTTGAGCTTGCCGGATGTGGTGTCGGCCCAGAGCTGATAGGGATACGTCGGCGATGGCGCGGTCGCGCCGCTGTTTTGCGTGACGATGGCATACAGCGCCGCGTTCAGGTCGGCAAGGAACGATGCGCCTGGTTGATCTGCGATGTTGTAATCGTGTTGCGCCATGAGTGCCCCTTTCAGTAACCCTTAGCAAGCCAGTCAAACACTCGCGAAACCGGGTTCCCTCCTGAGTCTCTGAATGTTATATCAAAACCGGATACACTGCGATTGTTGATCTGATAATAGTCACCGCTGTTCATATTCGTCGACGTAACACCAATGACAGGAGCGATTTTGAAGGGTGGGCTGAAGGTAATGGTCTTCGTGCCCGCACCGGAAATGACGCCTGACGCCTGTTCAATTCTGTCGGGCATGTCCACGGTGACTTCCAATTGCGGCACGCGGATGGAGTGCATATCCGAAGCTGTCTCCAGCACCAGCCGAAATTGGAAGCCGCGCGCCGTCCAGTCGGCCACGGTGAAGCTTTGCCATGGCGACCAGGTGGGAGATCCTGCCGGGTCGTCGTTGGTGGTGCGCACGTAGAGCGTGGCCGTAGCGTCGGTGACCTGCTGGCCGACGATGCTAGGCCAGAGGCTCACATTGTCGGTACGCGCGCCGATGGTGTCGGCTTCGTCAATCGTTTGCACCTCAAGCAGTGCAGTGATGCGTGAGGTGTAGACAGCGCCCAGGTCAATGGATTCGCTCACCCATTCGCCAGATGCCGCCACGCCGCCCAGCAGAGACAGGCGCGGCCAGGTGGAGACGTTGCCGGTCTGCTGGCTGATAGTCTGGCGGCTGTCGAGGCGCAGCGCGCCTTGATCGATCCACGTGTTTGTGCGTGTGCCAGTCCACTCAAGTTGTGCAACTAGCGTCTCCACAACATTTAGCGAGAAAACATCCGGCGCGTCTGTGACAACAGATGCGGCATTGACGGATTCGTTGCCTGAGCTATCCACCCACTTGGCCAGATAGGTGCCGGAGAGCAGCGGCAGTACGGCGCTGGTGGCCGATCCTGGGATAGCGATGCCAATGTCGATGGCGTTCTGCCAGGATGCGCCTGTCAACAGCGGACTATGACGCACGCGCAGGTAGCCGCCAACGATCACGTCGAGGTCGGGCGCTGGATCGAAGATCAGGTGCGCATGGCCGGCGATGGCGGCAAGCGCCAGGCCCGTCACATCGGCTGGCGGCGCCGTTTTGCCGTAGAGGGTGCGCACGAGCGTTGCCGGTGCGCTGCGGCGGCCCAAGGCATCCACCGCACGAACAGAGACTTCCCACTGGCCCGGCATTGCGGGCGCGATTTCAATGGCGGGTGTCGTGACGGTCCGCGTATCCGGGTTTCCGCCATCGACGCGCCAGGAGACTTCGTAACGCGCCGCGCCCAGCACGGAGTCCCATGAGACTTCGGCGCGCGCCGCGACCACGCCCATAGCGGCGAGATAGAGCGACTCCGAGATCGACAGATTGCTCGGCGCTGCGGGCACCGTGATGCCGTAGGCCGTGGTGCGTATAGGCTCCAGGACTAGATTGTTCTCGATGGCGGCGTATTTGTCTGGGCGGTGAGCCAGTGCCGTGATCTCGACGATACCGGTATCCACTTCCTGCACCGCCACCACCCGCCACGTGGTGGGCGAGAGGTCTGATGCGGCCAGCACCCAGACCGCACCCGACAGCGGCGCGGCGGAGAAGGCGGGCGAGACGGCGAGCACGGTCTGGCTGCCCGCGCCGGTGGTTACGCTGCGCGTCTCGACCGTGCCATCCGGCAGCATGCAGGAGAGGCTGTAGGTCTTGCCCGCTGCGATGGTTACCGGCGCATCGAGCGTGATGCTGGTAGTAGTGGCCGCCTTGATACGCCCGCCGAAGCGCTTGCCAGCGCGGGATGCGTCCTGGATGCGGATGACCGCGCCGGGGTAGATGAGCGCGCCATCGAGCCCGGCACGGAAGGTGACCGTCTCGGTCTCCATCCGCTCGGTGTAGAGCAGCCAGCGCCCCACCCGGTGCGCCTGTCCGCGTGAGGTGCAGCCCACGGCCACGATCTCGGTTTCGCGCACGCCCCACTGACGGATGCCTTCCACGTCTTCCACGTATTCGATTTTCTGGCGGTACATGTCCGCCGGGTCGTTCCAGGTCACCAGGGCGACGGTGTGACGCTGCTTGACGGAGCTGCCCGAGTAGGTGAATGTGCCGTCAATGACGTTGGCCTCGGTGAAGAGCGCCACCGCGGTGATCGTCCCCTGGCTCCACCAGGCCATGCCGCGGAAGATGGCCGCCATCTGCTGGAGCACGGTATAGGCTTCCTGCCGAGTTTGCAGGTAGAGGTTGCAGGTGAATCGCGGCTCCATGCCACCGAAGCCGTCCGGCACCAGCTCGTCGCAGTAGCGCCCGATCTCGTAGAGAGCCCACTTGTCCACCTGACTGGCGTCGATATACGCGCCCAGCCCGTAGCGGGTATTGGTGAGCAGGTCGTAGAAGCACCAGGCCGGGTTGTCCGTCCAGGCGATCTTGAATGTGCCGTTCCACACGCTGCTGTAGTTGCGCGTGATCGGATCGTAGTTGACCGGCACCTTGACGCGCAGCCCACGAATGTCATAGCCGCGGCGCGGGATGCGGTTGAACTGGGCCGCGTCGATCTGGATCGCCACCAGCGCGCTGTTGGGATAGCGCAGCTTCGCGTCGATGATCTCGGTGTAGCTGTCCCAGTAGGTCTGGTTGCGCAGGTTGGACTGGGTGCTGTCCGGCGTCAGCCTGCGCACCCGCACCTGCCACGGCCCTGGCGCAGGCAGGTCGAGGTGGTAGCTGCGCTGGTAGCGGCTCGTTGTCTTGCCGCTGATCTCGTCCGTCTTCACCTCCTGCCAGCCGCCGCCGTTGTTATTGATGTCGATGGCCAGCTCGACCGAAGTGCCGGTCATGTTTCCCGTCGATGGATCCTGATAAGTCAGCGCTGGCACCGAAACGGTGACGCGCACGGCGGAGAGATTGACGTTGCTGATCGAGCGCACCACCGGTGAGCTAGCCTTGATCTCGGTGACAACGGCGACCTCTGACTCGACGGCAGCAAATCCTGGAATGTACTCCTGCGACTGCGTGCCGTTGCGCGTGACGACGGTGACGCCGCTGAAGTTGTAGCTGCCGTCGGCGGCCTGCAATGGCGTATCGTCGAGGTAGATGGACTTGAGCCCATCAACCAGCCCCGCGATCTCGCCCTCTGACACGCAATCAATCACACGTGCGAAGGCGCGCGAGCGCAGGCTGTCCGGGGCCTCGGTCGGAACATGCGTCGAGCCGCCGCCACCCTTTCCACCACCGCCCGCGCCACGGATCAGATCGCTCATGCCTAGTACTCCTCGGCAACCATGCCAGCGCTGATGACCTGCGATCCGACGATCAGCCGCCCGTAGCAGATCGGCACCGGGTTGCCTTGCGCTGCGGTATTGACCGCGCCGTCGAAAACATAAGAGGGTTTGTTTTCCGGTCGATCAGCCGGGCCTCTGGACTTCGGCTGCGGCGCGAGCATCTGCGCCACGCCGCCAAGGATCAGGCCCACCCCGATTTGCCCGGCCATCACGCCGACAGCTCCGGCAGTCACCACGCCCATGCTGGTGCCCATTGCCAAGCTATTGGCGAGCCAACCCGCCGGGCCGCTGATCATGAACAAGGCCGCCCCCAGAATGATGCTGCCCAGCCCGCGCCCAGCGCCTGCCGTCACCGGGACGATCTTGATGGCATCGTCCGCAGGCAGGGCGAGCGTCTCCAGGTCGCGCGGGTCTTTGCCGACCAGCACGCGGTAGCCGGGGGCGGAATGCTCCAAGAGATAGACGCGAAAGCCCGGAATCGTCGCACACAATGCGCGCACAGCCTCGGCGGGCGAGCGCACCTCGTAGCGATGACGCCGACCGAAACGCTTGCCCAGATGCCCGTAGAGCAGCACGGTCAGCATGGCGCGCCCTCTCCGAGCAGGCTGCGGTGGCGCAGCACATGGGTGGTGACGTGCCGCCAGTAGCCGCCGTAGACGTCCCGGCTGGACAGCCTGCCGTGGCAGTGGTGGATGATATGGCCGTCGGCGTCTATCACGCCGGCATGATTCGGCACTGGCGAGGCGACCTGCATCAGCACCGCGTCATGCACGCGCGGGCCGTCCGTGACGACGACGAAGCCGGCATGCTCGAAGTTGTCGAGATACAGGTTGGCGCCCTTGAGCCACCAGTCGTCCTCGCGCGTGTAGTCCGGCAGGTCGATGCCGCAGACCTCGCGGTAGTAGTCGCGGCAGAGCGTGTAGCAGTCCAGCACGCCATGGACGAAGGGCCGCCCGATGAGCGGCGCGCGGTAGCCGGAGGGCGTGAGGACGCGATGCTCACCGGTGGGGTGATTGACGATCAGCCAGGGCAGCCCCGTCTTCTCGCACATCACGCGATCGGCTTCCGACGGCTCGGGCGGTAGGTAGGGATGGCTGTGGCAGACCGCCACCACCTCGCCCATGTCCTCGGCCATCGCCTGATCCTCCGGGTGGATGGCAAACTCGGCTTCGCCCGCAATGTTGCGGCAGGGCACGTAGCGCAGCCGCCCCTTGACGACCACCGCCAGGCCGCAGCACTCGCGCGGCGCTTCGCGGGCCGCGTGCGCCGTCACGTCTGCGAGGATGTGGGTCAGATCGATCATCGGATCAATCCAGCAGCCGGAAAGCCGCCGAAGGGCAGCACGGCGTACTGACCGAAGCGCAGCTTGCACGATGCCAGGCGCTTGCCGCACTGGTCAAGCGCCATGCTGGTGGTAGGCCTGTCGTTGATGTCCGCTACCGGCCCGCCGGTATAGCCGCACTCGGCGGAGCGGTAGCGCCAGGCGCAGACGTTTTGCACCACCTGACGGCGCGGCAGCATGACGCCGGCTAGATCGAAGGCCGCCGACAGCTCGAACTCTACCAGCACCTTGTTTTCCAGGCTCTTGCGGTCGATGAACCAGATTTCGCGATCGATCCATTGGTTCGGGTCGGCAGACGGATTGCCGGATGCGAAATTGACCGCGTCCAGATACTTGGCGAAGGTGCGCGTGCGGGTGAGCTTCGCGCCGATGATGGAGTCCGCCACCGCGCCGATGAGGCCGATGACATTGGCCACGGCGAGCTTGGGGCGCGGCAGCGATCCATGCCCGCGTTTCTCGAAGCCGGACGCATCGATGGGAAGCCGCACGTATGTCTGACCCGCCCAAACGATGTCGTTGCCCAGCTCGTTCGGTCCATGCGGCGTGAAGCGAAGCACATCCATGCCGCCGACGACGGTGGTATCCATATCATAAAGCTCGATGATCGCGCCGGGCGTGAATGACTGGATGTCGGCTTTGACCGTCACTCGAACACCTCCTCAAATGCCGCCTGCAGAACTCCACCACCACTGGCCTCGAAGCTGCGAGACCACTTACGGCATACCCAGCGCCCGGTCGTGCCATCGAGCGCCGTCCAGTCGAAGGATTCTACGCCGCCGCGCGCGCGCAGGAAGCCTTCCGCCGCCGCCAGTGTAGCATCATCGGCGGCCAGTCGAACCGTATAACGGCGCGGCATGGTGTGGATGCCATCTGCTACGCGCTGCTCGTAGCCATCGCCCATGCGCGCCACCTTGACGCGCGGCTCGATCTCCAGCGCCTCGCCGGCGGCAATCGGCCACGTCCAGGTCGGCATCTTTTACGCTCCAGCAAGCAACCCACCAGGGCGTTTTTCCGCCACCAGCACGCCGCGCACCGCGGCCTCGATGCGCCGGCCAAGATCGGCTGCCGCTGCGGAATCGCCCTGCACACGTCCGACAGCATCGGTGTTGACCACGACCGACACGTTGTTGACCGTCCCGCCTACAGCAGGCACTGCGCCGCCGGAGGCAAAGGCCAGCCGCCCGATGCTCACACTGGGCAGCCAGCCGCCGCCGTTGATGGCATCGAGCATGCGGTAGCCAATGCGCCGCGCCACGTCGCGCCGGATGACGTACTCGCCCGGTGTGAGCATCGCCGGCACGGTGTCGCGCGTGCCGCTGCCCGGAACCGGGCCGCCGGTGGCGAAGCGCCTGAACAGCCCGGCGAAGAAGCCGCCGATTCCTCCACCGCCCCTGCCGAAGCTGCCAAAAATCTGCTCGGCCAGCTTTTGCGCGGCAATGCGCTGCAGGCTGGCGACCACCGCGCGGGCGAAGTCGAGGAAGGCTTCCTTGGCGTTCTTCGCGCCCGTGCCGATCTGCTCGAACATGGCGGCGAAGGCGTTTTTGACGTCCGTGTTGATGGCGGCGGCCACCGGATCGATGACGTTCTTTGCCTCCAGCAGTGCAGTTTTCCACAGCTCAACCTTGGCCACTGCTTCCGGCCCTAGGGCGTTAGCAATGGCCTCCATCTTCGGCAGCAGGTCCTCCATGGCTGCCGCGGCCTCGCGATGCGCGCTCGCGATCATCGCCTGCGCCTGGCTGGTGGTGATCAGTCCCGCCTGCGCCTGTGCGTTGGCCGATTGCTCCGCCATGTGCATGCGTTCCAATGCCGCTGACCACTGTCGCTCAAAGGCGGCGAGCTCGGCCTCCTTCGCCTTGAGGTCGATGAGCCGCTCCGCCAGCGCCGCGCCTTCGGCGTCTTGCTTCAGCTTTTCGATGGTGTCGCGCATCGCCCGCTCAATGGCTGCGCGTCGCATCTCCGGCGTCTCGGTGCCGGTCATGCGGGCGATCTCTGCCTGCGCCTCGGCAACCGCGTCGCGGATGTCCTGCAAGGCTTTTTCGCGGTCGATCTCCAGCCGGAACTTCGCCGCCATCTCGCGCCCGTTCAGCGCATCGAGCTCCGCGCGCAGATTCGCCGCCGCCGCCCTTGCGTCATCGAGCCTTTGCACGATCTCGGCCTGCTGATTGGCGTCCCTCGGCTTGACGCGGGAGAGCCTGGCAATCAGGTCTTCCTGCGCGGCCAGTTCGCGTGAGAGTTTCTCGCGCTCGACGGCGAAGGCCTGGGCGTCGATAGCCTCCTTCGCTTTCCAATAGTCGGCCACTTTGACGAGCCGGGCCGCCAGCGCCGTCTCGATGATGTCGCTCTGGGTCTTGAGCGCGGCCTGCATGGCGCGTATGTCGTCCTCCATTGGCTTTTTGAGGTATGGCAGGCGTGTGAGCTTTTCGCCTTTGCCGGCGTCCTTGCCGACACTTGCTCGTACAAGAGCCTCGGCGTCCTTGAATTGCTTTGAATCCAGAGCGATCCCGGCATTCTTCGCTTGCTCGCGTAGTTCCTTGAGCGCGGCGGCAAGCGGGTCCAGCTTTTTGCGGTACTGATCTAGATACTTATCAAACTGCTTTCCAAGCAGTTCTTTGCCAAGGTTGGACTTCCCAAGGCTTTCTTCTTCTTTCTGTAAATCCTTCAGAGCCTTGCGGTATTCCTCGAGTTTGCGCTGATCACGGTCGAACAGCGCGCGCACGCCAGGCGAGCCGCCGCGCGCCAGCGTCTCACGTCGCACGTCTTGCAGCTTTTCCAGTCGCTCGATCTCTTCTCGAAGCGCAGCCACATCGCCATCGCCGTACTTCTGTCGTTTTCTCAAGCGATCAAGCGCTTCACTGGCGCGATCCGCGCTTTGTTTTGCCTTGTTCGCCGCAGATTCCGCATTGTTGCCCCAGATAGCCCAGGCTGTTGCGCCCAAGGTCAACATGGTTAGGATGGATCCCAATGGGCCGCCAAGGAAACCCAGCGCGGTGGATAATGCGCGTGCCGACACGCTGCCTGCATTCATGGCCGCATTGAGTTCAGCCTGAGCGGCTGCAAGGCGCTGCTGTGCGGGCACAAGCTGATTCTGCACGATGGACAGGCGTGCCATGCCCGTTGCATTGGCAACGGCGGCTTTGGCAGAGGCCAGCATGGCCTGGGCCTTGGCTACTTCGTGTTTGGAGAGTATTAGCGCCGTGGCGGCGGCTTGCCGGTCTGCGTTTATCTTCACCAGCATCTTGCCAACCGATTCGATAGCCGCATGCCCCATGCGCGTGAGCGCAACCGTTACCGCGCCTACAGCTGCCATCAGCGCCGCGCCAAACACAGCGTCAATATGCCTGGCCAGGCCGACGAAGGCATCGGCAATCTTGCTGGTAATGCCGCCAGCCTGGTTGAGGCGATCCACGGTCTTGCCGAATTCGTCGCGCACCTGCGAGAGCGCCTGACCGATGGTACGCGGCATGGCATCTGCCTCGCGCTGCAATGCGTCACTTTGCGACTCGAGCGCGCGCGTGATGATGTCCGTAGTCAGCAACCCCTGCTCGGCCAGCGCGCGCAGTTTGCCGATTGGCAGCCCGAGTCCGTCGGCCAGCGCCTTTGCCAGCCGCCCGCCGTTTTCCATGATGGAATTGAACTCGTCGCCGCGCAGCACGCCGGAACCCAGCGCCTGGGAAAACTGCCGGACGACCGAGGCCGCCTCTGCCGCCGATGCCCCTGATACCTTGAGCGCAAGCGCCGTCGCCTCGGTCGTCTTGGCGATTTGCTCCTGGCTTAGTCCGTAGCTGCTGGCTGACTGCGCCAGCCTCCCATACAGCGTGGCGATGGCCTCGTATCCAGCGCCCGTCTTCGCCGCCACCCGGTAGGCGAACTGCTGCGCCTCTGCGAACTTGCGCGCCCCATCAACGGCCAACCGTAAGCGGGCATTGACCTGTTGCACCTGGTCCGCCATGTTCGCGAGTGCCGCGACGCCACCGGATAGACCCGTCACGCCCAGCAAGGCCAGCCAAGCATTGCGCACCACCTGCAACTGTCGTGAGATGGATTCCAGCCCGGCGCGCGTCTTATCAATGGCTGGAGACGCTTTATCCTTTGCGGTGATGACGATATTGATGCCGGTAGAGGTGGTCATGGCTTCCCTGTTGCGCGATTTACTGTTTTACGTGTTCATCATGGTCGGCGCGCTGGCGTTATTTATGCTGCTGCTCATCGGCCACTGGCTTGGATACTGGCTGGTTTCGGTGTTCTGCATTGCCGCCGTCTCCGAGGCGTGGAAGCGCAGACGCCAATTCGCAGACCTCATCCGCTGACCTCCGTCACCCACCGCTCCCAGTCCTTTTTCTCCGCCTGCGCCACGCGCGCGGCCACCGCCATGTCCAGCAAACGCCGACGGCGCATCGTCTGCGCCGCCGTGAGAAAATCCCGCGCGTCCGTCCAGGCCATGTCCATCACGTCACGATAGGCGTATCCGGCATCGACGAGGGCGGCGACCCACTCGTGCCACCAGAGGCGGTTTGCGCGAGACGATCCGCCGCGCCCTGGATCACCGGCAGCACCCGCCGGACGAAAAAATCCGCGTTGACCTCCAGCACCTTGGCGGCGAGCTCCGCCAGCACGTCCGGCGTCTGATCCTCCAGCCAGGCGCGATCGACGCCTGCGCCAATGGCCGTGGCCTCGATCACGGCATCAGCATGACGCATGAGCGCACCGGCAATGTCGCCGGCGGCAAGCTCCGCCGCGATGGGCTCGATGGCCTTGAGAAAGCGCGGCAGATCGCGCACCTTGATGGGAGTAACGACGATGCCGCGCGGGTCAAGTGACGTCATATCACAACGTCTCCGCCAAGGCCCAGACGTGATCTGCCATTGCCTCTGTGACCGTCGAGCCCGTCACTGAAGACAGCACTGGCAACATGGCCGCCACGATGGGGTGGTACCTGTCGTACTCTGTTGAGTACTCCCACCAGTCATACAGCTCCGGCATACCGCCGGCGGCTATGGCCTGTTCAGCCGCATCGCGCAGACCCACCGCGCGCAGGGCAAGCCGAAGCTGGCGCGCGGTCACCGTCCACGTTGCCTTGCGCCCGTCGCCGATGATGTCGGCCAATGGTTTGAGCCAGCGCCGACCACGCCCGCTGGCAACGATCTCATCCCACCAGACTTCAGCTATCTGCTCGGCTAGTATGGCATGTTCGGGCACTTCCGCAGGGCGAACGGCCTCTGGGCCATCCGCCAGCACACGGATTTGGTCCTCCCCCTCAAACCATAACCAAACGTACACAACGGTCATGCTTACTCCAGATTATTCTATTCCAGAAGATAGATGGCCGGCACCGACGCGGCAGCCGCAAAGCTCAGTGTCCCCGGCGCAGTCGCCGGTAGCGTCGATCCGCTACCATCAGCATGCAGATAGCTAATGACACCTATGGCGTTTATCACGCGCCCAAGGGCAGTTTGTTGGCTTCCAATAGGCAGCGCGCGCACTGTCGCCCCAGAAGAGGCAATCATGCTCGCCCAATAAAGCGTCCCCGCCTGAAGCGTGTAACTGAGACTGCCGGTTTTTTCGCCAGTCGTACCGATATCCAAATTGGTCACTGAATCCAGCAGTTCGCCAGGTGCATCGCTGTCATTGACCTCAGTATTGTTGTAAATACCGATAGATGCCGTACCGGATAAACCAGTCGTGACCGAGATACGCAGGCCAGTTAAAACGACCTCGCGCGGCACGGCCAGCGGGATGAAGTATTGCCGCGAAGGCGACAGAACAACTGTCACAAGATTCGCACCAGCCGCATCGCCAACAATCTTAGGCGTAGCACTGCGCTTTGGATAGGCGATCTGTGCTAACTGCGGCATACTATCCTCAACGCGCAGCTCCTCGATGCGTCCGCCGTACAGTACGAGTGGGCGTTTGATTGCCATCGTTTAGGCCAGGACGATGCCGTCTTCGATCTCGGTGGCAATAGCAGTAGCCGACGTTGCCACCCCCAGCAGTTGCACCACCTGACCAGATCCGGAAGGCGGCGTTTCAACGGTCGTGCCGGGTGTGGTGGCCGATAGATACTGACGCGCTCCCACGGTCTTACCGGTTACCTGGTTGTTGGTGCCCTCGAAATAGACCGTAGCGTTCGACCCAGACGACACTGCGGCAAGCACAAAGCCATGCGCCTCCTTGCCAACCGTGCTGGCGTCAGCCTTGCGCACGCGCGGCCCACCGGAATTCCAGATGTTCACAAAATCGCCCGCGGCCAGGTTTTCGGAGGCCTGGATGACTGCCGTGTCGGCGCCGATGCCGACTGGCAGCACACTGTTGTCCAGCCGGCCATTGGCATCTAGAGCCACGATATGCCCATCTTGCGCAGGCGTACCGCCGACGACAGTTGCTTGCACCTCTTGGATACGACCATTGTTGTGCGACAGATATTTACGTGCAGGCATGATAACCTCCTATAGCTATTGCAAAATACTCTGACGGGGCGTGAGCAGAATGCGTGTAGCAGTAACCGCCAGGGCAACCATCTGGACCCATCCAGCAGATGGAGGGGTATGCGACAGAAGCCCTGAAGCGATGACATACAAAGGCAACCCCGGTGTCCAGGACCAAGACGGCTCATCGATCTCTCCGGCTGTCAGCACGGTTGCAGAATCGCCGGCTAACGCAGCGCCGGTGGTCAACCCCAGCAGCGCATCGGCATGGGCAAGATTGGTAGGATCGGCATAAACTGCACCTGCCGAAGTAGCGACCACCATCCGATGGCCGGACAGATTTTGAGCAGCGACGATAGAGAGCGTCTGGGCGCCGCCAGTACCAGGTGGGCCTTGTGGTCCTGGTGGGCCGGGCGGACCAGGCGGGCCGGGCAGCACCGCGCCGGAGACGAGCACCGTCCCCGGCTCCTTAACGACCACCTTGAAGACATCAGTCACGGGTCATGTCCTCCAGCACCACGAGCGTGTCCTGCTCGTAGGTGCGCCGTAGCCCGCTGGCGTGTGTCACCTCAAGGTCGAACCGGTAACTGCCCGGCGCTAAGCCGGTCGCCGCATACGGCACCAGCATATCGATGCGCCCGGACGCGGGCGTGAGAGTGAGCCGCCCATCTATCGTCGATGCGTCGATGACTACTGCGCCCGCTGCATCGCGCACCTGGAGCCGCGCGCTCGCCCCGGTCAGATCGATGGGGTTGCCTGCGGCATCGCGCAGTTCCCAGGCGCGCGTCCAGGTGTCCCCCCGGTAGAGCTTGACGGCCATCCATCACCCATCAGACGGCCTGGATCACGCGGCCGAAGAGCCCAAGCGGGCCGGTGTCGCTCTTGGTCACGTCAGCCAGCACCCGTCCCGAGAGGTCGAATTTCTGCAGCTCCTCGCCGATCAGGCTGAAATCCTTGCTCGGATTGAGCACCACGCGGTACAAATCGACAATCACGCGCTTGTTGGAATCGGCGGTGTTGAGGCCATCGAAACGCAGCCACACCTCCGGCTGGGCGGATTTGAACATCGCCAGCCGCTTGGCCGCGCCGTAGCTGTAGTTAACCTTGAACGGCTGCGTGAAGCCGGTGATATTGAGAAGTTCGATGGCTCCCTGCTCGGCATGCACCTTGTAGTGCGTGCCTTCGGTCAGGGTGGCAGGGCTGGCCGCCGAATCCTTGACCACCACGGACGACACGAACTGGTTGGCCAGCAGATAGATGCCACCCACAACCGCCCCAGTCGGCAGCGCCTCGTTGGTGACGCTGCCGGAGTTCACGCTGCTGGTCTGGCCGTAGAGGGTGAGCTCCAAGTTCTCGATGCTGAAATCCTCCACCGAGCACGTGAACTCCCCGTCCTTGCCCTTGATGAGCGACAGGTCGGTGAGCCGCTGGCCGGAGTAGCTCTCCTTGTGCGCGATCGTCTCGACGTTGAGCGACACCCTGAGCTCGGGCACGTTGCCCAGCCAGCGCATGGCCTGCGGGTTGCCGCCGGTGCCGCGGGTGCCGATGTAGACGCGGCCTTGGCCGGAAAAGTAAGGCATGGTCAGTCTCCTTTACGGGTGGGTTGCTTGGGTTTCGGTTCCGGCGCGGCCTCGGCCACGCCATGCTCAATGAGCCAGCGGGCGGTAGCTTCGTCCACGTCGAGCATGTCGCCGGGCTGGTATTCGCGCCCGGCGTCGGTGTGGGGTTTGATGAGGGTCACGATCACGTTTCGGCTCCTTGGATGACTTCCCCGACCTCAAAGGCCAGCGGGTAAATCAGCACACCGTCCTGATACTCCGGCTGTGATGGAGTTACGGGGTGCATCGACTGGTATCCGGGCGCTGGCTGCCAGCCCATCAACGCTTGCAGACACGACTTGACAAGATCGGCGGCGTCAGCACGTGCGGCCTCGCCGGTATCGAACTGCTGGACGTTGCGCACCACGACAAACACCGTCCATCGACTTGCAATGCGCGCCGTCCTGCCGTGCGCCGTCACCTCTAGCACGCGGTGTCCATCAGACGCGACAAAGGCTGCAGGCAGCTTTTTGCCGCCAACACCGTCAATACCAAGCAGCGCCGCAGAATGCACACCAGCAAGCCCTGGCACAGCATCAGTGAGGCGCTGGCGGATAAGCGGCTCGATTTCAAGCATACATCATAGCTCCAAGTGCCGCGAGATTTGATCAATGATAGACCTTTGCCAATCTGGCGGCAGGTCCACGCGGCCGGTGCGAACGGGAAAAAACCGTCGCGCAGGGATCTTCTTGCGCTTGCTGCCGAACTGATGCACGCTTGCATAGGGCTGGCGCGATCCAACAGTCACGTGGCTGTCGCTGACGCTCTGGATTTCGATGCTTGAGCGCAGCGCGCCGGTGTCTTGCAGGATGCGCGGGTTGGCTACGGCGGCCCTCTTTGCCTTTTTGGTCTTGAACCGACGGGCGCGGCCAAGGATGGTCTTTGGCTTGAGCGGCGTCCACTTCTCGCCATACGGCGACGCCTCGCGCTCAAAGCTGTCAAGGATGCGCGACACCAGCTCTTCGCCGATGTCCCTCATGGCTGGTCCCGCGTTTTTAACGCGTGCGCGCAGCGCATCCAGCGCCTTTAGGACTGCGCGATCATCAACGGTGATGGTCATCATGGCAGCATCCTTGCGAGCGATGTATCGGTCAGCATACGCGGTGGCGCCCATACCGCAGCGCCTGGCGGCACTGCTGCCCCATCTGGCGACGGAAACAGCGCCACCTTGCCTGTTGCAATGTCCCGCAGCTCACGCGCGGCATCTCGATACGCGATGTAGACCGGGTTGTCCTCGGTGCATTGACGACGCCATAGATTGTAATGCGCGACGATGGCGACCAAGCGCTTGAGCGTGTCCGGGGCCGGATCTGGGATGGGAGCCGATGTTGCCGCTCGCACATAGCCCATGACCTCTGCTTCAGCGTCCGATAGCGCTGCATTGACGCGCTCAGCGTTTGCGAGGCCAAGGTTTTCCAGGTCGGTCAGCTGCAAGACCGTCTCGGCCCCCAGGCGGGTCTCAAGCTCTGCGCGCGTCAAGATCGGCACGGCTCACCCCTTTGAGCGGCGAGCTCGTGCTGGTAGCACTTCGGGCTCAGGTGACTGCACGGACTCGCTCGTGGCGAACTCTTGCGCTTGCTCTACCGCTTGCGCGTAGCCCTGCGCTATCCAAGCGCGCGCAAGATCGTCGGCAGGCTCGCATAACACGCCAGCGTTGAGCGTTTGCGCACCGGCCTGGAAGGTCCGCACGATCAGGATGCGCATGGGTTAGTTGCTGGTGGTGAGTTTGACCAAAACCGCCGGTTGATGGCACAGCGGCAGGCTATTGCACTGGGTGTGCAGCACGATCCCGCGCCCGCCTTCGCGCTCCCACTGCTTGACGTAGAACGGCAGGCCGACGGTGTTGACCGTTTCGTTGAAGTCAGCCGGGGCGAAGTAGGTGGCGAAGGTGTCCATCGTGCCGACGGGGAAGGCGTGCCCCTCGTTGGCCGCGATCAAGCGATTGCCGCTGACGGATGCCCGGTATTCGACGAAGTTGATGCCGCCGAATTGGAACCCGCCACGCATATCTTGGCCAAGGCGCGCGGCTGCTTCGCTGTGGTATTTGTAGGCATCGACCACTTTGGGGTGTTCGATCAGCTTGGCGTAAAACTCCGGGCTCACCAGCGCGGTCACGCCGGTCATCGTGTCGCCCTTGAGGTTGTCCTGGATCTGATTGATCACGTCCGCGCACTTGGCAAGCACGCTCGTGGTGGCGGTGCCAAGCGTGAAGTCAACCGTCACCTGGGTAACACCAAAGGAGGCAAACAGGTTTGCAATGACCGAGCCGTCGCCATTGGTGACCTGGCCCTTGAGCGCGCCCATGCGTTTCCACTCCAAGGTGATGTCATGCTTGGCGCGCATGCGCTGCAAGCGGCGGGCGACTTCGGAAGCAACGGTGTTCAGGCCCTCAATGCCAAATCCGCGCACATCTTGCACGTCGCCAGGCATCACGATGTCCTCATGGACGGTTTGCTTGATCGCAAACGCCACGGTGCGGCGGTTGATGGCGCTTGCCACCGTCCCATTACCGCCCCATTCATGCGACGGCAGCACGGCAAGCGCGCCCGACGCCTCCTCAATCACAATTGACCGAGATGCAACGCCGCGCGCCGGGAACAGGCCCATTTGGCCGATCATCCCCCACTGGACAGGGAACTTGTTGATCGCCGCGGTCAGTTCGGCATTGGTGAAATCATTGAGCAGCATTCCAGGCTCCTTTAGACGGTTGCGCGGGCCAAAATGCCAAGCGCTTTGAGTTGAGCGATAGCGGCGTCTTTCTGCGCGTTGTTTGGCGAGCCGCCCCAAACCAAGTTGTCGCGGTCAACGACGATCGCATGACGCGCCACAATCACGCCAGGCTTATCGCCTGTGGTCGCGTCAACGGCAGCCAGCGAAACGCCGACCGCGTTTTGCGTGCCGTCCGAAGCGCCCGGATTGAAGGCAGCGATCTTGCCGCTTGCGGTAATGCGCCCGACGACTTGGCCGATGGCGATGTTTTGGCCGGATGCGACGATCACGTCGTCGCGGCTGTACCCTTGAGGTGCTTCGTATTTGAGGAACTGGCCCTCGGTTTTGGTCATGGTCGGCATTTCTGCGCTCCTTTACGACTTGATGATGGACTCGACCGCCGATAGCAGGGCTTTCATGCGCTGCTGCTCGCCGTCTGGCTTGGTAGCGGCGGCCTTGTTAAGGCTGGTCGAGGCAAAAAGCGCGGCATCACGCGCCGGTTTGGCGACGGCCTTTAGGTCGGCGGCGAATGCGGCAAAAGCCGCGTCGCTCATCTCCAGGTAGGGCTTGTCGTCCGCCGGGACGTCTCGTCCAACGGCCTCAAAAAGCGCTGAAAGATCGGCGCGGCGGCGCTCGACGCGAGCGGCCTCGATTTGCGCTTCCAGCTCCGCAATGCGGGCCTTCAGTGCCTCGACTTCGTCCATAGATGGTTTCTCCTTTGTGGTGATGGCAGTTGCGGTGGCTGAGAAGGCGTGGGCCTGGGTGTCCGGGTCAGCCCCAACCGGTACAAATGACACCTCCCGAACAGCGGCGTCCTCAAACACAGCGGCAACTGTCATCTGCCGCCCGTTGATCGTGATTGGCTCCGATACTTCGCGCACTTTTGCCTGCATGCCGATGGAAAGCTGCACGGGGAACCCTTCTGCAAACAGCGCGGCGATCTTTGACCCCGCTTCGGTAGCCTGCAAAAGCTCGCCTTCAACCGCCAAAAACGGCAGGCCATCCGCGCCGGTAGCTTTGAAGATGCGGCCCTTGCCCGCAATACCGTCGATGCTCTGGTTGTGGTCGACCAGGATTGGCAATTCCTCGCCCTGCGCGTTTTGCAGAGTATCCAGGTCAATCGCCACGTCCCCCAGCCAGCCGTAATTTGGGATGACGCCGCCCGAATACGCGACGCCAGAAAATCTGCGCGGCGCGCCTGCGACAGGGGCCGCCGAAAAGGTCAGCGAAAGAGATGGCGTGCTCATGCGCCCGCATCATAAGCGCAAGTACGCAAAATCGCGGCTAGAACGGGTTCACGGATTTGGGTCGCCGAAAATTGCGCGCTTTATCGTCTTGATGAGCGCCTCAATGGACGCGATCTGCATCCCAAGCAGTAGGGCCGCGCGGGTCATGGACTCTTGCAGCAAGGAGACCTTTTGCTCACCAACGTTGGCAAGCGTTTCGCCCCACATCGTTGGCTTTGCGCCCCAGCCTGGGTCGGCTACGCCTTCCGCCGGCGGGTTTTGTGTCACGCCTCCGCGCTCGCGTGCCTGGTCAGCGGAAAGGGATCGCAAGACGCACCGGCAGCGGTGCCCGAGCGGCGGCGAGTGGGTATTCCAAAACTGGTCGTCAACCGGGCGAATTACGCCGTCAAGCGCAAGGTGCGACGGGCGCACGCGGCTGTCGTTGATGGCGTCGTACATGAGATAGGGCCTGGTGGCCTTTGTCTCCTCGAATCGCCGCCAATGCCCTGCGTTGTAGGCCGTCTGCACTGCGTTGCGGTAAATGGTCTCAAGGCGATGCCTGGGCAGGCTCCAATCCTGCTGCGACGCCCATTTCTGGAACTCTTGCAGCGTGCCGCCCTCGGCCACATGGCGCACCAGATCGTCCGCGACACGCTGTATTTGGTCCAGCTTTGCAAGGCCGGAGACGGTAAACGCCTGGATGCGTTTTTCGGCCTCAAGCGCGTAGAAAATCTTCGGCAAGGTGACCCTGCGGCGGCGAAGATCGGCAATGATCTTCGACGGCGGATCGTCAAGTGGGGCCTTGACGGCCATGGCAGTCCGTCAGCGCTCCGACGGCGATTCAATTGCGCGCGCCACTTGTGCGGGTGCGGCCTCTGCGCTCTTTTGCGCCTTGCCACCGGCGTGCAGATACCCCATCACTTCAGCGGCAAATAAGGCGCGCTCAAAGGTTTCACGGAATCGGCCGTCATCCGCATCGCGCAAGGCCACGGCAAGCCGCTCGTACAGGTCCTCGACGCTCTCCGCGCTCATGATGGCGGACTTGATTGCGGCGGATTCAATCGGGCTTACAACGGACGGCAGGATGCGGGCGATCTCATCTTCGATCGCCTGCTGCCCTGCGGTAAATCGCTGGCGGTCTGGCTTGCGCGGGGCATCGGGAGTCGCAAACGTGGCGGCCATGCTCGCATCTGCCGATTTTGCCGGTGTGCCGCCCGCCCCTACGCCCACATCTGCGACGGCTGCCGCAACCGCCGGGTTCAACTCTTCGAAGTCGTCCGGCTCCAGGCCGTATTTTTCCTCGATGTAGCGGCGTGTGAATTGCAGCATTCCGGCCCGGACCAGGATTTCATCGCGCTTGGCGCGCTCCATTTGCAGGCCGGTCTCGTCCTCCATCACAAAGCGCGGCGCAGGTAATGCGTTGAGCGCAGCCAATGTGTTGAGCACGCGCTGCACCGCGTCCGTGACCAGGCGAATATCGGCTCGGCGCTTTTCTTGCCGAATCTCATTGTGCACCTCGCCAAGGGCACGATTGCCGCTGCCGCCGTCTGTGCCGCTGGTGAGCGTCTGACCAAGGATCAGTCGTTGGATTCGCCGTGTGCACGCTAGCTCGAACTCGGTGAACTTGTTGGGGCTATTACCCGGCGTATCGACCGTGACGATTTCTTCCTCGCGGTCAAGCGCTGCCACCGGTCCGCTTGAAAGGCTGCGCAGCATCTCCACCATTGCCTGCTTATCTGAGAGCGTGCGTCCTACAAGCAACGGAACTGCGGCCAGCTCCAAGAACTTGGCCCAAAATCGCCAACCGTGGGTGCGGAAATACCACGGCCAATAGGCCTTTGCCAGAAGCGCTTCGCCCATCGGTTTGCGCAAGCTGCCCTGGTGCACGACGGCGAAGAACTTCCGCGGATCGGCGGGCGTGTTGTCGTTGCGCCAATAAAGCGAGCCGTCTGGATGCACCAAAAACCACTCAAACGGGCACTGAATAACGTCGCCTATTGCGATGCGCCCGCCACCAGCGTCCTCATAAACCACCTCGAAAACGCTGTAGCCGTAAGGCACTGCATCCCATGCGGACGACATAATCGTCGGTATAGCGCCCGACGCCGCATCCTCGAAGAATTGGCGCGCGCGCGATTGATCGTGCTCGATACGCCATGGCGTGTTGAGTGCGGCGTCGCGGCGCGTCTCAAGTGCTGCTGATACCTCGTCGTCGTCCGCGATCCGGCGTAGCTTGGTGCGGTCGATGCCAAGCTGGGCTAGGATTTCATCGGCGTCCCCAAGCCATCCAAACCTCGCCAAGGCTCGCTCGATCGAGATGGCGGATGAGTATGCTGTTGGTGTTTGAGCCATGTGTCAATGTTGCCAGCAACAGTGATGCTATACGTTTGGAAACGATTCCGGACGAAGCGTTAGGCCTTACGCTGGCGCATCGCATCGTTCCATGTCGCCACATTCCCCCGCCTTGAGGACAGCCAGCATTACTGTGGCAGCCAGCCCCGGGCGCTTCTCAAGCAGCTTACGCGCGCCTCGCTCAGTGTAGCCAATCGCCTGAGCGATCTCGGACCAGCTTTTGCCTTGCGCTCTCAGCCTAGCGGCCAATGCGCGGTTGCGCTCCGTGCGCAGTCGGTGGCTCCCAGCGATGTACAGCCGCTGGCCTTGGAAATACTCGCAAAACCTGGCGGCGTCTTGCTCGCCAATGGCCAGCACCAGCGCGGCCCACGTGCGGCCACGGCGGCGAGCAGGAACCCGGATTTCCCGGCCACCAAGCGCCAACGCCAAGTGCGCAGCGGCGGCGTGCCCAAGCAGCTCGACGATTTCGGGCGTCATCAGAAAGTCCTCCCACCAGCGGCAATTGGCCGCGACGCCGCCATGCCAAGCGCTGAAAACGCATAGCTGAGCGCGTCCACGGCGTCGTCGTGCTCGCTCTCTGGAAATGCGAGCAGCTCATCACGAAACCATGCCGGCACACCTGACTGGTCGTGACGCACCATGCGTTGCTCGTAGCGCGTGAGCACCGGCAGAAAGCGTGTCAGCTTGTCCTTGTCTGGCCTTATGCCGCGCACCGGAAGGGTCGTCGTGCGCAACAGCTCTTGCACCACTGCGGCCTGGTACTGCGTCTGCTCGACCGCGATCACGCGCGGGTTGTGGCGCGCTGCGGCGGCCTTGATGCGGTTGAGAACCTCGTGAAAACCGCACCGATGCCGCTCAACCTCCTTGACGTACACAATACCGGTCTCCGTGTCTCGCGCCAATGCCACGATGGCGGTGTAGTCAGCGCCGTCTCGCTCGCTGATAGCGAGGTCAACGCCAAGCACAATAGGCAGCCCCGGCGGGCATGGCGCATCGACTAGCATTTCAGGCTTGACCAGTCCGGCCCCGATATTGACGAACTCGCCATCCAGCTCCTGTTTTGCAAACTGGCTGTGGTATTGGCTAGCGACGGACTCGACAAATCCGGCGTTTTCGTGCAGCGTATTTGTGCGCGTGGGAGCGCGCACTATCGTCATATCTGGTGTTGCCTGCTGCACAAACAGTCGATAGAGCCAGTTGTATCCCTTCGGTGTTGTGGTGATCCATCCGCGTCCAGGCTTTAAGCGCAGGCGTCCGATCATGATCATCCACGCCTCATCATTTGGCAGTTGCGCTGCTTCGTCTATCCAGAACCATCCAAGGTTATAGCCGCGCAAACGATCCGGGTTGTCTGCGCTCCTGAAATAGGCCTCATGCCCGGTCCTAAGGCGGACCCAACGGTCTCCCTTGCCGCGCCTCTCGTCCAGCACTAGAGGGCCGGCGATTTTTTTGAGTGTCTTGTACGGCTCTTCGGTCATGTCAGAAGTTGGGGCCACCACCATCCCAACGGACGGCGGTTCGCGCAAGATTGCCATCGCGCCGGCGAATGTTTTCCCAGACCCAATGCCGCCAATAAACGCCCGGTACTTGTGCGGCGAACGCCAGAACTCGTACTGCGGTCGTGTGCCGTCATAATCTAGGTGGAAGTATATCGCCATCGCGCCATCAATCGCTATCGCCAACGATGCGTAGGTTGTGACGCAGCACGACATCGCCTTGCTGCTGCCCGCTGTCTAGACCCCAGTTGATCCGCTCTAAGCGCTGGATGATGGCAAGCGCCTCTGCCGTGATCTTGGCGGCCTTGAGGTCTTCAAACGCCAGCACCTTTTCGTCCTTGGTAAATGCCGCTTTGTGCGCCTTGAGGCCTGCGTAAAGCCGCTCGCGCGCGGCGTTGGTCTCCTCCTGGTGCCGCCTAACCACCTCTGCCGCACGATCTGCTGCGGCATCGATGGCAGCGGCCTTTTTCTCCGGCGCCGTCGGTGACGTCCCGGTGAGCTTCTCGGTGACTTTCCGCCGGATGATCTCAGCGACATCCTGCCCATCGCTCCAGCCCTCGGCCTTAGCGCGCCGAACGATGGCGGCCTTATCTACGCCGTACTTGGATGCCAGCTCCCCGAAGCTCGCACCCGCCTCCCGCTCTGCGCGGACGTCTGCCCACGTCTCTTTGCTCAGCCTTGGCATAGCTCAACCATTATCCGGGTCATGATGCTTTGCCACCAAGTCTAACAGAGCCAGCGCGTCGGCCTCGTTATCGTCCGCTGGTCGATGACCAAGCGCGCGGATCGCGGCCATCATCGCGTCCTTGCTGGCGTTGCCTTTGCCGGTCATGTGCCGCTTTATCGTACCAACTGGCACGCCCTGGTACGGTATCTGGTGGTGCTCACACCATACCGTGAGCGTGGCCAGAAAGCCACCGTAAGCATGGGCTGCGTCGGTCGAGACGTGACGGCGGACCTCCTCAAAGTACACCGCGTCCAGCCCATCTGCGCACTGCTTGATCTCGGTGAGCCAGCGCTTGAAGCGCAAGAAGCGCATCCCGCCCCCCTCGAAGCGCTGCGGCTTGAAGCTCTCGCTGCCGCTGATGATGTGTCCGTCACGACTGCGCAGCGCCCAGCCTGTGGTGGTGCCTAGATCGATGGCTAGGATGCACTGCATTGCTGCTCTCCTTCGTGCTTTCTCGGCCGCCCGCGCTTGTTCGGTGGCCTTGCGCCTACCCGCACTCCGGCCACGAATCCGTCCTCGTCGATGTGGAACGTCGTATCCGGGTATAAGCATCGGCGATGCTCGATCATCTCGCGCTGGTACTCTGGGATGCAATCGGCGCAATACCCGCTTGCGCCTGGATTGCTCAATCGTGCCGCATTAACCCAGAGCGAGTACTGCTCCCTGCTGCTGAAGCACTTCGGAATTTTGGTCATTGTCATTGCATCACTCCTTTCGTAAGCCATTACCACGGTATATCAGAGCCAGCAGGCGGCTGAGAATACAATGCCCATTGCCGTTTTACTTCGTCGATCAGCGCCTGCGCTTCCTTTTCCCCTCGGATTTTCTTCACATTGGCGTAGTAGCGTTGTCTCATTTCCCGTTTCCATCGCATCACCTCTCTTGCCTCACATTCCCGTCGGAATGTCTCCGACCACGTGCATCCATCTTTCTCGCAAGGTCTCATCCCGCACATCGGTTATTGCATGGTCATTTTGCGGGTCAGCATGTCGCGGATGGCCGCGAGCCGCTGCTTGGCCACCTCGGGCGGTACGCTGCACTGCCCGGGGGCTGGAAGCGCATCGCGCCGCTTCGGCACCTCAGCCGGCATCTTGCCGGTGCGGATGGCCTCGATTGCCTCATCGAGCGCGGCCTGCCAGCGGCCTTTGATCGACTGGTATGGGTAGGCCGAGAGGTCTGATCCGAGCTTTACCGCGGCCCAATAGATCGCCGGCGTGCTCCATCTGTCCTCGCCTGTGTCGCGCTTGCGTATCTGCTCGACCGCTTCCAGAAACGCGCGCTCGTAGTCCAAGGCTGGGCGGCAGGCCTTGAGAAACTCAGCGAACGACGGCGGCCAGTCGAACATCCTGCGGCATTCTGCAAGCCCGCGCCTGATCTCTGCCATTGTGACGCCCTCCTCGACGAAACCTTCGGCCCATGCCAGACGCCAGTTGTCGATGGCTTGCTGATTCGCAAAAGCCGAGCGCCAGCGGTGCGGGTATAGACCGTCCAGGCGGTTGAAAAGGTGGTCGATCAATGCCACCCCGTCGAGCTTCGGATGAGGGTCAATCCACGTGCTCAGGCGTGATGTCGATGATGTCGTGATCTGTGTCATGTCTGCTCCTTTGCATGCTGATTCGGTTTCGGTTGACGTAGGCCACCGGGTCGAACTTCTCCGGCCTGCTGGGCCTGCTGTTGTGTGGCGTGGAAGATGTAGCACGAGCTCGCAGATACCAATCCGCCCTGAAGCCCTGCCACCCGGCAAGGCAGCAGTGCGCGATGGCGTCATGTAGGCTGATGCCAGCCTTCATTGCTTCGGCGCGGATGCCTGAGAGCACTGTCGGCGTGACGGGGCCTGCTCGCTTGGCCTTGCGCACTGCAAGCCAGTCGGCGAAGACCTGTTGGTCAACGTCTGGCGGGCATGGCATTTCCTGTCGTTGACGTCGGCGCGGCGTTGTTGTGCGCTTATTTATTACTGACGGATCTATTGACGGATCTATGGTGGTTTGGGTGACATGGATGTCACCCGTCTGCGACATGGATGTCACCCGTCTCGCGACATGGATGTCACCCGTGACATCAGTGTCACCCGTGACATCAGTGTCACCCGTCTGCGAGCTTTTCCGCAGTCGGCCGACGTCGATCATGTACTGCCTGGTCGTCCCAGGTGCGCCGCCATTAGGATTGCCAACGACCGCGATCCAGCCCTCGGCGATGAGCTCATGAAGCACACGCTGCGCCTGCCTAGTAGAGCATGACAGGCGTTCGGCGAGCCTGGCAATGCTCGGGTGCAGGCTGCCGCCATCATCGTTGGCCCAGTCGCACATGGCGAGCAGGGCGAGCTTCTTACTTGCCGGGAGTTTTGTGCGCCATGCGTACACCATCAGCTTGATGCTCATGGCCGCTCCTCGATCAGATCATGCACCGAGACGTTGAGCGCCTCCGCGATGGCGCTCAGACGTTCCAGCGTGATTGGCCGCTGCCCACGTTCGAGTCTGCTGACCATGCTCTGGTCGAGGCCCAACGCGGCACCGAGCTTCTCTTGCGAGAGCCCGGCGGCCTTTCGCATCTCTTTGATTCTGATGCACATTTTCATGATTTGCTCCTTCTGGTCTAAAATGACGAACAAGTCATAGCCCAGATGGCGGTGACTGTCAAGTCATGGATGCACCACTTGACATCATGCGCGGCGTGCATTATTATGGTCATCAGCAGCATCCCGCTGTACCCGTGCCTCAGGGGGTCTGGGGCTAGGAGAAGGAAATGGACCAAAAAGCATTAGGAGAGGCTCTAAAGCTGGAGCGTGACGGTGTCGAACCCACTGCCGAATACACGGCCGCAGCCGGCCCTGGATGGGGCTGGATCAAGGTGTGGA
>Ga0308410_1000105_pt1 | contig 35004 bp, 35 predicted proteins | sample HotsprOSTMatCore_FD_203467 | JGI IMG/M metagenome (GOLD analysis project Ga0308410, IMG submission 203467) | Hot spring phototrophic mat microbial communities from Octopus Spring, Yellowstone National Park, Wyoming, United States -... | ecosystem: Environmental > Aquatic > Thermal springs > Hot...
CGAGCGCAGCGAAGTCTTCCGAGGCGCTCAGCCGGGGGATAGTGGCGCGGACCAGCGCAGCGTGCCGAGGCGTGGCGGGGTAGGTCCAGGCCTTCCGCGAGGCGTCCCACCAGGCGCCGGGAATCCGTTTGCAGAGCAGCAGGTTCGAGAACGGTGTCCGGAGGATGATCTTGCCCGCCTCAACATCGGCGAAGCTCGGGCTGGGGGTGGGGTTGAACATGACCTTACTCCCCCACGGCCATACGGTTGCGGACGAGGAATTCCTCGACGGCCGGATGCACCCGAATCCGGTCCAGTCGCTTCATGACCGACCAGATCAAGTCATCGTCGAGCCCGTGGATGGCGGCGGCGCCTCCGATCACCAGGACGATGTCGTCCAACGCCTCCCGCACGAGTGATTCGGGATTCGAGGTTTCCGGCTGCTGTGGCGCACCCGGCTTCTCGGCCGGTGTAGCAGAGGGATTCGTGCTCATTTTTTCCTCTGCTACTGGCAGGGTGAAAAGTCACCCTGCGGACCGTTTCCGGAGGGTCAATGGCGGGAAGTTGTTGAGCCGTAGGGAAATATAGTTCGAGGTTTTTTCAGGGGCAGTGCTCAGCGACGGTGAAAAGTCACCCTACTGGCAGCGCTCGCTCGTGCACTCGAATCGTGCGCTCCAGCTCTGGGTGCTTTGGCTGTATTCCAGTGGGGCGCCACCCAGGCCGGTCCACTCTTGGAGCCACCTCGACAACTTCAGCACGGCCATATCATCCCCCCGCCGCTTCAGCTTGCCCTGGCCGCGGAGCAAGTCAACCAGCGCCTTGCCCTCAGCAGTGAATTGCCCCCGCGCATTTCTCAGGCCGAGATCCTCGAGTGAGTAGGTATGGGAGGAGGCCTTGTCTTGCTGGGCAACCTCTTCGACCCACTCGCCACGACCACGGTCCACCGCACGAGCCCGGAAGGTCTGTCTTTCCGGCACGCTCACCACGAGCCGGCCATCACGGCACTCATGGAAGCGGAGGTCAAGCCAGGAGCTGTCGGCCGGGATCGGCAGGAACTCTTGGCGTTCGAGTCGCAGCCTGAAGTTGCAAACGTACAGGCCGGCCTTCCTGTTGTACGGGATGGGATCGCCTTCGATGGGGAGCAGTTCCTGGAGGTGATAGCGGAGTCGACTGACCCGAGTCTTGATCGGGGTCCTATCGAGAGGTTTGCCCGCAATCCGGTCGGGAACAAGCCGGCCGCGACTCGCAGCCAAGATTCGAAGGGTCTCCAGCCGCTGATCCCGTTCACCGAAACCAGCCTCCTCGAAGCTGAGTTCCTTTATGAAAGCCCCGATCTCGATGCGGAGCGTCGCGTCAGACAGCTCGATCGACACCTCGGGCCACGTCGCTCCGTCCGGCACTGCAAGACTCCGGGCTTTCCGCGCTTTGCTCGTGTCACCCTCGCGCGAGAGCAGCTCCTCGATGTAGTCAAGGTCAACGGTTAGTCGGCCTCCGTCTAGCGATGCCACATTCGAAAGGACCACGTGTCTCAGGCGCGCTATCCCCCATCCGGGTTCCAGTGCCGGTTGCCGCAGGAACATGAGCAAGCCGCCGCCAGACGTCAGGTGCCGGTTAGCCTCTGCGAGTGTTCGAGAGACGTCCTCGTGGTCGGGGACGGCCAGGAAGAAGTCACGGAAGCGGCCGGCAAGGCGCCGGCGACCGAGGTACCAAAGCCGGCCCAGGAGCAAGTTCTGAACCGGGCCAGCGAGTTCGAGTGCCCCGGCCAACAGGGCAGCCAACCGATCTGCGTCGATGCGCCATCGACGCAGGCGTTCAGGCTCCACATCAACGGTTCCTTCTTCCGGGCAGGCTATGAAGGCTCGCTGACCGTCCTCCGTCCAGTGCACTTCTTCCCAGTGCGGATCTGGGCACGAATCACACAGTAAGTGCGTTGCCAGTTCCGCCTCGCGCAGTAGTCCAATGTTGCTGAGCCTTTCGAAGTCCTCCTGGCTCCAGCGATGCACGTCGTCATAGGTGAGCGTCGGCTCACCGGCGCCGAGACGGCGGAGGACATCTTGCCAAGCGTCACGCATCCCGCTCTATGCCCCAGACCCTTAGATAGCGCCTGAGCACAAGCTCCTCGGGGCTATCGCCGAGATCGCAGTGCGCGCCCACCGAGAGCCGGAACGTGATGCCCCGGTCCTTTCCGCCGGGCGTCCGGAATACCGCCTCCATCACCACCCCGAGCACCGTTGTATCCGCCAGCCGCGTACGCCGCTCATCCAGCGTGGCTGCCACCAGATCGTAGACCGACGCCGCCTTGTTTCGAGCATCGACCTCGAAGGTGAGCCGCCCGCCCGGGCGACCGTGAATCTGGAGCCGGAGCGCCCTTACGCGCACCGAGGCGATGTTGTCCGCGGGGTCGGTTGGGAATGTGAGATTGGGATTCTTGAAGAGCTCCAGGTCAAAGCTCTCGCTCTGCCAAGGCTCGGAACGATCATCCTGGCCGAAAACAACCCGGGAGAACCGCCCGGAGAGTTCGCTGCGAAGCTTCCTGCCTCCCCTGGCGAACGCCTCCAGCGTACCGGTGGAGCTTTCGCGGGAGAACACCACCTCGAACGCGGGCCTCCAGCTCTGGCGCAGGAATCTGCCGTCTTCAGCATAGCCCTCACGCTCATCAGCGTAGTCTGACGGATACGCGAAGAACGAATCGAAGTCACCCTCGCGGCGGCGGTGCTCCACGGTGCAGTGATGGCCGCGCCCATCGCGCTTTTGGTAGAAGTTGGAAATCTCCCGGCCCAATTCCTGGAGCATGGCGTCGGTAACCTGAATTGGCCCCTTTGGAAGCCCCCTTCGTTTCTCCCAGGACTGCCGCGGCAAGGCGTCGATATGCGCCAGAGTGCGGGCGTCTTCGAACATCTGGGGGTGCTCCAAGTAGCACCAGAGCGCCCGCTCGTGGGCATTCTGCTTCGAGCTAATCTGTGCCGAGATCTCCAACCCGCGATCGCGAGCCGCCTCGATGAGCACCGCCGTGCCGACCGAGTCCGCCAGAGAATGCACCTTACGGAACACGACGTCCACGCGGTGTCGCTGCGGCTCAGGCATCGCCTGCCATCGCTCAAACACCGGCTCAATTTGGGCTTCCTTGATCCCGGTCCAATCGAAATCGCCGAACTCGGGGAATTGCCCAAAGAATCGCTCCAGGAGAGCGTTGGGAATGTTGCGGAGAATCGACCGAGGATTGTACTGGCTGGGCATGGCACCCCACTTTCAACTGAGGCCCCGCGCACCGTCGTAGCGCCACAGCCAGCGTACGTGTTTCCTCTCAGAACCTTCCGAGACGGACTGGTCTCGGCGCCTCTGATTTGCAGCTTTAGCTCGTATCATAGCATGGGGTTGGTGGCGATTTATCGCAGATGGTGGCCACGCTGCCGTGCTAGGCGCCGAGGAGGGCGGGGATCGTCAGGGGTGGGAGTAGAGCAGGATGTAGCCGAGGGTGGCGCCGGCGGGGGTTTTGACCTTGATGACGCCGGCCCAGCCGGAGGGATTGGTGGCGCCCATCAGCTCTGCCAGGCGGTAGCCGTTGCCGGTACCGCCAGCGAGGATGAGTTCGCCGCCCGCGGTGAGCTCGAGCAGCGTGCTGTCGGCGAGGTTGGAGCCGGGGCCGTGGATCTTGAGGGGCGAGGTGGTGATGTCCGTGGCGGCGATCACGGTAGGCCCCGCGGCGAGGCCGGCGTTCACGTGTGGCGTTTGCGAGGACCAGGTGCGGGCGTAGCCTTCTTGGGGATCAGTGCCCTGTTGGAGGCAGGCGCCCCAGAGGTGGATGTCGCCGGTCGCCCAGTCGTCGCCGTTGGCGGTGTACTGGCGCACGACAATCCAGAGGCCGGTCTGACCGTTTGCCAGCGTGCAGGTGATCTTGAAACGTTGCCAGGCGGTGGTGAGCGTCACCTGCGTCGGGCCGGCCAGGTATTCGGTGTAGCCGTTGTTCACGATCGCCAGCGAGACCTTACGCGTGCCCGAGGCGACGCGCGCCCAGATGTAGAAGGTGTAGGTGCCGCCGTCCACCAGGCTGGCGATCTGCTGCTGGATCACGGGCGTGTCGCTGACGGCAGTGACCGTGTCCGCGGTCTGGTTCCCGTCGGGAGCGATCACGCTGTTGGGCGTCACCGAGCAGCTCCCGGCGTTGCGGTCCCAGACGCTGGCGGAGAAGTCCTCCGAATACTTCGCCATGTTCTCGAAGGCTCCGCCGATGATCTGGTAGGGGCCGGATTGCTGCAACTCGGGCGGCAGGTCCGCGAGAGCGATGGTCCCGACGGTGACGGGGCTTCCGGAACTATCCTGGCGCAGGAAGCCGGGGCCGGTGGCGGAGAGATTCGCCCCGGTGCCACCACGGGCCAGCGCCAGCGCGCCGCTCGTGACGTCGCTTGCGACGTGCTGGTGCGCGGGTAGGTCCGATCCCGAGAGCGCTGCGCCGGCGGTGACGCGGCCCTTTTGGTCCACGGTGACCTTCGGATAGGTGCCCGGCGTCACGCTGGAGTTCGCCAGCCCGATTACGCCGGCGTTAACGGCGATCCCGCCGGTCGCGTCGATCTGGACGATGCCCTTGCTGGTGGTGGTGGCATCCGGGTAGGATGGCGCCCCGAAGGTCTGGCCCAGCGCGAAGTCGATGATGGCGTCCGCCACCAGGTGGTCGTTCGCTCCGAGCGCGAGCCCGAGATCGCCGGAGTCATCGGCCTTGCGCCACTTCACCGCGCCGGCGTTTGGCAGGCGCACGAGACCAGTCGCAGCCTTGCTGCCGGAGCCGAATGCCGCTCCATCCTGGAAGGTCTTCATCCCAGTGACGATCTGGTCGCCGATCGCCCGAACGAACTTCCAGGCCGCCGCAGTGCCGAGCTCATTCTCGATGGCCAGCACGGCCGACTGGAGCGCCGTAATGAAGGCCGCGACCATGTTGGCGCGCACGATGGCGCCCTGGGCGTGCTGCGCGGCCTGCGTGCCGAACGCCCCGCGCTGGCAGCCGGTGAACTGGGTGGCGTTCTTGCTGGTATAGACGATCAGCTCGTCATCGATCGAGAGGATGCCATAGGCGGCGGCGAAGCCGTCCGTTGAGCCAACGCTGATCGTCGTGTCGCCGGCCAGAACCTGCTGCGTGGCGGTGGTTTCAAGCGGCCGCGTCGAGAAGGCGTCCACGGGCGAATAGAGCGTGGCGGGGCCGTCCAGCGCGTTGGGAAAATCACTCATTGAACCTCCTGGTGTTCAGTGCTCCGCGTCCGACCGGCTGGATTGGAATCGCAACCACGGCCTCCACCGCGCGTGCCGCACGGGGCTTGTGGTAGGCGACCGCCGTTGCTACCGCTTGGGTTGCGACGGGCAGCGGCACCGGGCGCGAGTTCAGGCAGAACTGGTCGAAGGCCCAGAAGCAGAACGAGTAGAGTCCCTTGGTGCGCCACATGCCGTAGGCCTGCGCCATCGGCGGATCGGGCGGGCCGTAGATGCCCGACAGGTACATGCACTCCTCCGGCGGCCGCCCGAGCGTCAGCGGGAACACCATCGTCTGCCGCATCCGGATGGCGTTCTTCTGCCAGACGTCGTAATCGAAGCCTTCGGCGCGGAAGTACTTCACGCCGTAGGCGGAGGTCTTCCACTCGTTGGGCAGATTCACGCGAAAGTTGAGCGCGCGGAAGGCCGGATCGGGCGCCGGCTTGCCCTGGTTGGCGTCGAGGGGCCAAAGGCACTCGAACACGGCCGTCGGATGAAACTGCCGCACGTAGGCGATCACCTCCTGGCAGTAGGCCCAGATGCGGTCGCGCAGGAAGTCGGCGGTCTCGAGGTCGTCGTTGGGATCGTCGGTGTTGGCGAGAAACCGGTGCATCGGTCGGCCGTAGCGGGCGAGGAAGTCGGACTTGGTTTCGTCGTCGTAGTAGGGCATGCCGGAGGCGTTCGGGAAGTACCACCACTGGGTCTCACCGAACTGGAGCACGATGGCGAGGCCGGCGGCGGCGATCTGGTCGGCGCATTCCTTGTACATCTGCTTGAGGTAGCTCCGCACGCGCGCGCCGAAGTGCATCTGCGTGGAGGGCACAGGTAGTTCGACCGGCACCCCATCCCAATAGCGCGCGGCCATTTCAACGGGCGGCCGGTAGACCTCCATCGAGAAGGCGAATGATGCCGGGATGCCCGCCGCCTGGAACTCGCCGGCGAGGTCACGAATCCAGCGCCGGACCGGCTCGATCATCACCGGCGTGACCGCATCGATCAGCTCCCAGTCACCCTCGGCTCCGGGCGAGCCGAGGTGGTTGGTCAACGTGAGGGTAACCGAATTCGGCGGGCTCACAGCAACGTTCGGGAAGGCCCACAACGGCGCCTTCGACTGAATCCGTAGCGTGGTGGACGTTCCGAAGTTATCGTCGGCCCACACGCCCACGAACAGGCCGTTGATGGCCGCTCGGAAGTGGCTCACGATGTCCTGAAGCGTCTCACCGTAGCCGATGGCGTGGTTGACCTGCGTCCCCGAGATCGAGATCCACACGACGTCGCCCGGGGCGGGGTCGCCAGAGAACTCGACCGTAGCGTAGGGGTACGACACGCTCACGCGCCGCCGCTTGTTGTTCCAGAAGACGCCCATGTAGACGTCGGCGTGGCCGCGGAAGCCGAGCCGCTCGAGTTGCCACAGGTGCCAGGCCGGGGGCTTGCGGTAGCCGTGGTCGGTGTCGAAGTCGATGGCGAGCGAGACATTGTCGTAGACCTGGGGCGGATCGGGCGCGTCCGGCGGTACCAGCGGCCAGAGGTAATCGAAGTAGAAGTAGCCGCCGCTGGCGGTAATGCTTACCGTGTGTGTGCCGCCAGAGAGACCCGAGCGCAGCGGGATGCAGGCGGTGTTTCCGCCGTACTCGTCGAGGTACAGGTCATGTATGCTTGGCGTGTCGCCGTCCACCGAGACGCTGATCTCGCCAGACAGCGTGCTCAGGAAGGTGCCCAGGTAGAGGTCGTGTGCGGTGGGGTAGCTGTAGCGAACCGTCACCGTGCCACTGGTGGTGCGCTTGGCATGACCGCCGCTCCACCACTGGGTAGGCCAGCCGGCGCCGTAACGGTAGTCCTCCCAGGAGCCCTCATACCTGCACCGCGCATCGGATTCCTCGATGCGGGGCGCGCCGCCGCCCACCTTGAGCAGGCGGTCGCCGTTGACCGTGATGTTCGACAGCGTGACGCGCCACTCGATGTCGGCGGCCACCCCGGTGACGGGTGAGACCTTCTTGAGGCGCGTGCCAGCCGGCCAAGAGGCCGCCATAGAGTTCTCGTAGCCGCGCTCGACGGTGATCTGGGTTGGGGAATCCACGGAGACCAGCAGCAAGCGCTCCTCGCTCGAGGAATCCCCGATGAAGTACCGGCCCCCGGTGAGCTTTGCGGTGTCGTCCACCTGGAGGGCCGTGTCGCCCGGCGCGGCGTCGGCGGTGAGGAAGCAGCCGTCTTCGAGCTCCTCCTCGATGCGCTCGAAGCGCGGCGCAAAGACCAGGTAGATCTTGCGGCAGTCGTTCATCGGGACTGCTCGGCCGTTCTTGTCGAGCAGCGGCTCGGTGAAGTCGAGCGTGACGCGATACTTCTTGTCGGTGTCACCGCCGGTGAAGCGAGCGGTCCTCTGGAGCCAGTTGCCGGCAAGCTGACCCGCCCCTTGATGCCCGCAGGTCGCCAGCACGCGGTCGAGGTTGCCCAGCTTGCCGTAGTTTGCGTCAGGCTTGAAGGAGATGCGCAGATAGCCGGATCGATTGAGGCCGATGCCGCCCTGAGCGGTGATCACCGCGGTCTGGCCGGGACCATAGCGTCCTGCGGGACTCCCCGGATCATTGATGATGGCGGCGAACTTCTCCGCGATGTGGTAGCCCTCGACGCGGAGGGTGACGTAGCTGCCGGCTGGATGGGCGAGCGTCACATTGGCTTGGAGGCGGTTCTGTGCTGCATCGACGGCGAGCACGGCGACTAGCTCCTCGTTGGTTCCGGTGCGCTCGATGTACACCCAGTCGCCGGCCCGGAAGCCCGCGGCTGAGCCGACGTATATCCAACTCACGCCGCCGCCTTGAACGTCCTGGGCAAGCTGCGTCTCGAGGATCGCGTCCGTGTGGGCGACCGTGTAGCGGGTATCGCGGAACCACACGTGGTAGTAATCGATTCCCTCGGCAGGCGCTTCTGCGGCAATGTCCAACTGGAGGCCGGCGGGCGTCTCCGTGCCGGAGATCGCCGCCGCCTGGTCGAGCAGCTTCACCTCGTGGATGTCGCCCGCGCCGGTGACGAAGGTGATCGAGTCCCAGGAGACGCTGGGGTACTTCGGCGCGTCGAAGCGCATGGCCCCGTCAAGCGCGTGGTCGTATTCGATGTCGAACTCCAGTTTCAGCCCCGAGAGGTCCGTCCGCGGCAGAGGCTTCAGGCGGAGGTGGTTGAAGTAGTCGTAGGCGTTGTAGAGGCAGAGGACGGCGAAGTCCTCGGCCGCCTGGAAAATGCCGGAGATCGAGAGGCCAGTGTCGCTGGCGTCGTGGATGGTGGTCGTCGCCGCCCGGCCGGAGAAGCCTTGCACGTGCATCGTCCGGCGGGGATCGAAGATCTGGAGAGCTTCCGCGGGCACGCTACGTCTGGATCACCACGGTCAGATCGGAGCCGGGATCAGGCGAGGCGACATCCAGGATGTCGAAGGCTAGGTCGTCGCCTTCGTTGAGGACCGGCGTTGGCCAGATGGTCGGGCGGACGGTGGCGCCCACTGCGTGGTCCTTCGTGAAGATCGCCGTGAACGTCTGGTTGTCGGGGTCAACCGCGAGGACCTTGACGTACTCCTCGTCGGCCCGGCCGAGGTCGATGTGCACGAACTCGCCTACCTCGAGGCCGAGCCGGTTCGCGCCGTAGGAGGCGGTGTGGACGGTTTGCGGGTTCGGGCCGGCAGTGACCGCCTGAGCGAGAACAACGCCAAAGTCGTTGTACGGCAGCCGGCGCGTTTCCGGTCGCCCGTAGCCCTGCGTCAGCAGGAAGTCATAGGTGGTCTTGAACGGCATCGGGATTGACTGCGCGATGCCCATGTACTCGAGCGGCTCCCAGGTGGCGCCGCCGTCGCGGCTGATCTTGACCAGGTAGGCCGACTGGCCGTCGGTGGTGCCCTGCTGAAGGTAGGCGTAGATGCAGCGGATCGACGCCGCATCCTGCACCTTTATCGGGATGGCGACGTTCTCTTGCACAGCGAGCGGGCCGGGTATCTGGAAGGTGTAGGCGCCGCCGTTCGAGGTGCGGTCGCCGGGCATGAATGGTTCGTTGTGGTGCGAGAGCGGGAAGACCGTGAAGGGTCCGTAGCCGAAGTGGTTGGCCACGCCCGCCACCGCCGCCACGATGCAGGCACTCGGCAGCTTGGCCTCGATGCGGGCCGGAAGCCCGGGCGTCCGGAAGAAGCCCTTCTTCACGGAAAAGGTGAAGATCTTCCGGTCGAGCTTGTAGAAGCGAATGCCGGCCTGGTGGGCGCAACGGAGCGTGCCGAAGGTAGCCTGACCGCTCGGCACACCGGCATACGCGCGCTGGAAGGTGAACTGGTTGGCGTTGATGCCGGTGATTTGGGCGCACTCGTAGGAACGCCGCCCCGGATTGGCGGCATCTTGGGCCTCGTCGTTGAAGACGACGAAGTCACCGACCTGGAATTGGCGACCGGTGGCCGGATTCACGGTGCAGGGCACGCTCAGCGGGTCGGTCGCGGCATCGACGGCGGCATCGATCGATGCCCAGAGGTCGGCGGCCAGCTCATCCACGTAGTAGAGCGCCAGCGTGATCTCGTGCGCGCCGACGATGTTCAGGTTGCCCGAGGCGTCCGGGGCTACGCTCATGTCGTCGAGCGCGAAGGTGCCGTAGTCGCCCAGCTTCGGTGTCCCGCTCAGGACACCCGGCACGCCGGTGTCGATCAGGATCTCCTCAGGCACCGGCTCGGGGACCACATCAGCCGGTTTCGGCCCGGTGAGCAGGTCGTACATGGAATCGGTCGTCGTGCGGCCCTGGATGTCGATCGAGTAGTCGCGGTTGAGCCGCCAGGAAGTGACGCGGAACTCGCCCGAACCGCCCGGCATGTCGGGGTGCGCCATCGAGCAGACCATGCCGGGCTCGGTCGAGAGGGCAAGCACGGTGGTCTTGAATGCGATTTCGCGCGCGGCTTTCCATTCCGCCGGTGTGATCCCACCGAGCTCTTCGCGCAGCCGGGTGGTGATGATCCGTGCGGCCTGGGATTTCGAGGCTGTGCCGGACAGGTTGACGGTAGATTTCAAGAACAGCGGCCCGGCGCCGCCGCCGATGAGCGCTGCATGGTCGATGTCGTAGAGCGAGATCGAGTTGGCGACGAAGTTGAAATCCTCGTCGGCGAAGTTGGCGGTCAGGTGGTTGAAGCTGGGCTTGAGCGGCCCCAACTGGAGGCTCCCGAACAGGATGTTGCCTTCGGTGAAGGCCTCAACCGCAGAGGAGTTCACGCGCACGCCGAGTTTCAGCTTGCCGTTGGCGAAGGTGTAGTAGCCCAGCGAGTTCATGAGGACTTCCTGGAGCCAGTCGCGTAGCGGCTTTTCCTCCTGAATCACGCCGCGGAATTTGAACTGGGTCTCGGCGCCCGTGCCTACGAGCTTCGTCACCTGCTCGTCGCAGATCTGGGCAGCGGCGATGGCCGCATCGACATCGAAGAACTGCTCGCAGGTGGCGGCATCGGCAAAGCGCAGCCCACGCGCCCGGAGCAGCATGTTGATGGCGATCCAGACCGGGTTGGTGAGCACCTGGAGCGAGCGCACGCCGGGCGCCGTCCACACCCAGCCGCTCAGGCCCTGGGCGACCACCACCTCCATGGCATGCTCGCTCAGCCGAGAGAGCTGAAGCCCCTTGGCGTCGGCGCGGCGCATCATCACGAAGGCCGTGCCCGCGGCGCGCTCGACTGGATTGTCGGTATCGATGCCAAAGGGTGTGGGATTCGGGTCGGGGCCGAGGCTTTCCATCAATCCAAGTGAGCCAGGGTAGCCGTGATGATACTGCCCATCGAGCTTGTGGCCCGTGCCGTAAGCGCCGAGCGGCCCTTCGCCCACAATGCCCACGGCGGCATAGAAGTCGCTTTCTTCTCGGCCCAAGGCGATCTTGGCGTTGACCGGCATGTCGGAGTCGGTGTAGATCTCCGGCACGACCTCGTCGTAAATCGAATCGGCCACGAGCGAGACGCTGGTGATGGTTGAGCGCCCGAAGCCCCAGGTGCCCGTCGAGTTGTCCTTGATGCGCACGCCGACGGGTTTGGCCAGGATGCCGCCGAAGTAGTCATCCATCCCGTGGCTTCGACAGCCGTTGGGCGTGTCGAAGCCTTTGTCGCAAGTGGTGTCGGGGCCCGTGTAAGGGCAACCGGCGCCGTCTTTGAACTGCTTCCAGCAGGTGCGCGAGATGCGGCGCGTGGGGTAGGGCAGGTTCAGCTCGTAGATGCCGTCGGCGGCGCGGACGTGGAACTCCGGGCCGGCATCAAAGGACCAGTCGATGATCTCGCCCTTCCATAGATCGAGCTTGATGCCGGTCGCCACATGGAACAGCGAGAACTCAAGCGCCGCCCGATAGAGATCCACGTCGTTGGCCAGATCTCTCATGACGCGGTCGGCGTTGCCGAAGGTGAACTCAGCCTCGTCAGCCTCATTGCCGATCGACTGCGCGATCCCGTCGAATTCCAGAAGCCGGGCTTGGTAGAGCTGGCTGCCGATGGTCGCGCGCCGGTCCGAGACGTAGATGGCCGGGTAGCCGGGCTGCTTGGCGACGATCTTCACGAGCGGGATGATCTCCTGGACCTGCGAGAGCAGGGCCTGCTGGAGTGCGGCGGGAGGGAACCGATTGACGGTCTGATTGAGCGTGTAGGTGGGCGAGGAGGAGGGGATTTCGATGAGCGTCACGCCGAGGGAGCAAACCGCCGCGCCGAGCATCTCCCAGGAGAGCGGCTCATTGGCGAAGCGGCATGTGTAAGCGGTGGTGCCGACCCCATCGTCGTTCGGCGCGTTGTAGGTGAAGGCGCCGTAGGGGCCATAGTGCTGCTCCCAGAAGTCACGCAGGGCGATCCGGTCGGTCTCGCGCAGCCGGGCCTTGCGCACGGTGAAGCGCTTGGCGCCGGCGCCCAGCAAGAACCGCTGTTCGATCTTGGCGTTTCCGGAGCCGAACTGGTGGATCGCGACCTCGGGCGCCTGCGCGCGGCCGTGCGGGTAGTCTGGCACCAGCGGAAAGACTCCACTCGGCGCACTCTTGGGCACCGGGATGTTGCCGAGGTAGTCAGGCAATTTCGACCAGCTCCAGGCTGACTTCGATCAGGCCGATGCCGGCCGACTGCTCCCAGCCGTCTTCGAAGCGCACGGTGTAGCGGCCCTGGGTGGCCTGGCCCGTCGGATCGTAGCTGAACTTCGGGCTGGCATCCCAGGGATCATAGAAGTAGAAGGGTTCCTGCGGCCCCTTGCGCGCCTCGTAGAAATCGCGCAGCGCTTGAAGCTGCGCCGGCGTGAGCCGTTTCGACAGTCGCCAGCGCTTGCGGCTCGTGCTCGCCAGCACCGAGCGTTGCGATTCGCCGCCCGCGTACTCGTTGTCGAGAACCGGGTACTCCTGGCTGCGCACGAAGGCGCGCGACAGGCTCCACGGCAGGACCGTGGAGGGCGCGGCGTTCTCAACCGATCCCGGCATTACTCATTACTGGGACGCCCGCTTGAGCCAACCTTCGAGATACGGCAGATATTTCGGGTCTTTGGCCGCCAGAGAGCGGTAGTGCTCGGCGGCCAGCGCGCGCAACTGAGTGAGTGCGCATTCAGGCGGAACTTGATTGGCAGCCGCGATCGTGCGCTCGCCCAGGAGGCCGTCCACCTCCAGGTGAGCGCCACAGCGCACGAGCGCCTGCTGGAGAAGCCGGGTTGCACGTTGCGGCCCGAGATTCACCGCCAGGTCGAAGAGCTTGGTCGCCAGCCGCTGATCCCGAAGGCGCTCGAAGCCGTACTTCTCCCACCAGTGCTCGCGGTAGATCGCGATTGCCTGCTCCAAGGTCAAGTTGCGGACCGAGTCCCGGTCATGCGGCAGGCCGATCGAGCGCAGAAACTCGGCGGTGATGCCGAACTTCGAGATCTCGCCGGTCGTGTGGTCTTCCAGATACCCGCCCTCGTGTTGGAGCACGACGGCCACGGCGGCGTTGAAGTCGGCGCCGCGTGCGGGCGGAGAGTTCATGCCGCGCGGCCCGCGGCCCACCAGCAGCAGGATCACGCCGACCAGGATCAGCGTAAGGGTGGCCAGGATAAGCAGGAACATCTGGCGGTTGGCGGCCTGAGCTTCCTTGGTGGTCTCGATGTAGGTCTCGATGCGGGTCAGGCGCTGGGCGGCATCGAGGCGCTCGATCTCGTGGTCGAGCCGGTCGATGCGCCGTTCGAGCTGCTCAATGCGATCGGTCTGCTGCGCCTGGGCGCCGTCGTGCATGGCGAGGGCGAACTGAACGCCGAGGAAGAGCAGGTAGAGGATCATCACGGCGCCCAGGGTCTTGCGGAGCGCGTCGTAGTGGCGGCGGATGGTGGCCATAGGCCCTCCTATGCGGTGAGCGTGCCGGGGCTGAGCTGGAGCGCGGTCAGCTCACGCCGTCCGGCGTTGGCGCGGGTGGCGGTGAGCGCCGCCGATTGCACGGCGCGGGGATTCTCGACCACCACGCGCACGGTCTCCTTCTCGAAAAACTCCTTGGCGCCCGGCACGCTGATGTTGATGACGATCGGGCCGGCTGCCTGCGGCGTACCGGCAGAGATGCGGTCCAGCGCAGGCGCCGCCCCTGCGGTGAGCGTCTGCTGGAAGAGCGCGCCGCCTTGCTGGGCCAGCGAAACCGGGCGCATGCTGGGTGGCAGGCCGGCGGTCGATTGTCCGGTGGCCATCGCGTACAGCTCGATGACATCGCGGACTTGCTGACTGCGAATGGCCGCGTCCAGATTGCCGCCGAAGGCCTGCTTGGCGGTCTCGACGATCTGCCGCAGCACGGCCTTGTCGCGGATGTCGACGCCGTAAGTGGCGCGGATTTTCTCGCGGGCTTTCTCCTCGGCGCTCTTGACGAACAGGCGAGCCGTGCCGGCGATTGCGCCGATGCCGGCGCCGATCGCGGCTCCGATGGGGCCTCCGAACTTGAAGCCCAGCATCGCGCCGCCGGCCGTGGTCATTGCGAGGCCAGAAAGACCGCCGCGCTGGAAGCCCGCCAGGGCCAGCAGACCGCCGCCTAGGGCCGCGGCGGGTGAGTGGCCGATGGCAGAAAGCTTCTGCCAGAGCGTCGCTGCCTGCCAGGTCGTGGCCAGGCCGGGGCCGAGCTGCACGCTGCCGCCGATGCCGAAGAAATCTTTCCAGCCGGAGACGAGGCCGGCCAAGCCGCGACCGCGGCTATTCGGCACAAACGGCGGCGTGGCGGCCGGCGCGCTCCCGGCAAAGACTGGCACCGCGCCCACGCCAAGAATGCCGCCGAGCCGCCCAAGCGCGCCGCCGCCTCCCGCGCCCGCAAACGTGACTCGCGCGCCGGTGAATAACTCGATCAGCATCGCGGCCACGCGCGAAGTCACAATCTCTTTGATTGCCGTCAAGATCGCGGTCTTGAGCGCGTTTGCAATGGCCGACCAGACCGACTGGGATTTCGTCAGCAAGGCATCGAAGACGCCTTCAGCCTGGCGCTTCAGGGACTCGAAGATCTGCCGGTTGTGGTCGCGGACGAGTTCTGCCTGGCGGATGGCAGCATTCTCACGCGCCGCCTGAGTGGCGGCGTCGGTGGCCTCCTGCTGCTGGCGGCGGATCTCCTCGCGCTGCTCTGTGAGTTCGGCAATCTGTGCCCGGACCTCGTCGGCACGGTAGCCCAGGCGCCGGAGGTTGGCTTCCTCTTCGAGCACCATGCGCGAGGTCTCCAGATCAAACAGCCGCTGCTTGATCTCGTGGACCCGCTCCAGGTACTCGATCTCGATCGCAGCCTTGCGCTGCTCGAGCGCGACCTTCTGCTCAAGCGTCTGCGCGTCGGCGGCCTCGGCCTGGCGCAACTGGGCATCGCGCACCCAGCCGGCCCGCTCGAGCTCGAAACCGTAGACGCGCTCGGTGTGCTCGAGCGCCCGGCGCGCGGTGTCCTCGTCGCTCGCAAGCCGGCGCTGGTAAAGCTCCGTCTCCCAGGCGAGACGCTGCTCGTATTCCTCCTCGTAGCGCTTGAGCGTCTCCTCGATGGTCTCCTTCTGGAGCGCGCGCAGCTTGGCCTGGAGTTCGCGCTCGAGGTTGTGACGGGCCTCGGCAAGCAGCGCGTAGCGATGGATCACGCCGCGCTCATCGACGAACGTCGTCAGCCGCTGGGCCTCGCGCTGGACCTCCAGCAGCGCCCGCGCCGGCCCTTTGAGCGCTTCCGCCTCCGCAGCCAGGGCGCTTTCCCGCGTCGCGCGCACGGCTTCCATCTGCCGCTTGCGGATCTCGGCGGCCCGCTTCAGGCTCTCCAGATCCGGCGCGGCCTCAAGCGCGACCTTGGGCCCCTGGATCTCGAAGCTCTGTTCGCCCGGCAAGGCCCGCCGGCCGGCGACGAGCTCCCGGAGCTGCTCGTCCGTCATCCCGCGCCGGCGCAGCTCATCCACGCTGATCTTGCCGGCCAGCAACTGCATCCGCAGCGCACGCCGTTCGAGATCCGAGAAGCGGGCCTCTACCTCATCCTGGCCACGCTTCCACTGCGCATAGATGGCCGCGCCTGCGCCCACGGCGGCGACGCCCAGCAGGGCATAGGGGTTCAGCGTCGCCAGATTCAGCGCGGCGAGACTCTTGGCCAGCGCCAGGATCTTGTCCGCGAGCTTGTAGGCGGCGAAGGCGGCTCCTACCGCGGCTACTGCTTGAGCGAGCTTGATCAGCCAGGCGGAGTTGTCCCGCAGCCACCTCACGAGCTCGCGCAAGTGGCCGAGCAGCGCCACCAGGTCGCTCTGGAAGCGGGCGCCGATCTCCTCACGCAGGTTCTGAAACTCACGCCTGAGTGCGCCGAGCTGGCCTGCCGCGGTTTCGAGGACCGCCGCGTGCGCGCCCTGGATCTTGGCGCCCTCGCGCAGGACGGCGTTGTAGCGGACCTGCTTCTCCTCTGCCTCGGTGAGGGCGCGGCCCAGCCGGAGCTGCTCGGCCAGCGCCTCCCGCTCGAAGTTGATGAACAGGCCCAGGCTGCGCAAGCCGCGGGAGGCGCCGGACTCGATCGCCATGATGAGGGCCTCGAGCGCCTCGTCGGCGGCCACGTTCTCGATGGCGGCAGCGTCCTTGGCGAGCTTGGCAAGACCCTCCGCTTTCGCCAGATCAAGATCTGCGATCAGGAAGCGCTTGACCGCCTGGGCGGCTTCGGTGAACTCGAAGCCGATCTGCTCGATAGCCGCCACATGCCGGGCCGCCGCCGCCGCACTCACCCCGTGCGCTTGCGCCATGGCGCGCACGCCGGCCTCGGCTTTGGCATTCTCGGCCGCCAGCATCACCGAGCCGAAGGTGAACTCCTTGACCCAGCCGAGCGCGCGCTGGATTGCATCGGCGAGCAGGTTGCCGGCGGTGGCTCCCTTGACCATGGCCGCGGTCATGCCGTCAATGCTCCTCGTGGCGCCGCGCGCCGCGCCTACGGCAGTGGTCTCGATCGAGGACAGGCCGGCATTGACGCTCTTGATGGATGCGTTGGCCTTGTCGGCATCAACGGTGACCACCAGATCGAGCTTGCTGTCAGCCATGGCGCGCCGCCTGGGTTAGAATGAAGTCATGGTGCGGAAGCTACAGGCTGTTTACGAGGGCGGCATCTTGCGGCCTGTCGAACCGCTGCGTCTCGACGAGCATCAGCTCGTAAGCGTGATCATTCTGGACGACCTCGCCAACGACGAACTCGCTTTTGAGCCACCCGAGCGCTTCGAGGCCCTCGCCGACCACAGCGTGTCCCTGGAGGCGGTGCGGCGGGCGCTGGCGAAGATCCCCGGTCCCCTAGACGCCGACTTCGCGGCAGAGCGGAACGAACGTTAGGTGCCGGGCTACTTCGTTGACACCAGCGCACTGGCAAAACTCTACCATTGGGAAGTCGGAAGTGAGCGCATGGAAGCGCTCATGGAAGCACCCGATGCTCGGTTGATCATCTCGCAGCTTTCCCTGGTTGAGATCGAATCCGTTTTCGCCACCAAGGTCAGGATGGGAATGATCGACAAGACAGCGCTCGAACAGCTTCGAGGGCGGTTCTATGCCGATCTGGCTCGGGGCCGGTTCGAAGTCGTTCTAATGGCCCGCCGTCACTTTCAAGGTGCAGAAGCGCTGGTGCGAACCCACGCGGTGAAACATACGCTCCGGACGCTGGATGCCCTGCAATTGTCCGTGGCCCTCGACCTGCACCGCCGTGGGGCGGCATCCCAACTGGTCACCTCCGACAGAGCTCTCTCCGAGGTGGCCACCCTGGAGGGGCTGCCGGTGGTGAATCCTTTATCAGGGCAATAGCCGCTTTCGAGCTTGCTATCAGTCATGGCGCTTGAGCCGCTCCTCGTCGAAGCGCGTCTGCTCCTCTTCGATGATCAGCACGGCGTGGAACTCATCTGCCGCGATCTCATCGAGCGACAGCCTTACGCCGAGCTTCAGCGCCGCCCGCAGATCGAGCGCCCGGCGAAGGAGTTGACCGGGTTCGGAAGACTGCGCCGCATCGAGGCGGTCGAGCGGGCAGTGGTCGCAGCGGCCGCCGTCGGGCGCATCCGGACAGAGTCCGGGATCGCACAACTGGTCCCGCCGCAGCGACCAGTAGACCAGGTAGCGCAGGGAGGGCCGCTCCGGCCACTCCCCGCTCAAGAGTTTGGGTCGCGCTCCTCAAAGCCGGCCTCCAGAGCATCGATGGCCGCCTTCACCGCCACGGCCTGGTGGATGATCGGGACGGCACCGGCGTAGCCCTCCCTGGTCTGGCAGAGCTTCTGGTAGAGCGCCCCGGCGGCCGCCAGATTCACGGTCAGCTCCTGGCGGTTGAACGGCAGGTCCAGAATGCGGGCGAAACCGCGGCGGTACTCGATCACGTCCTTGGCGCTCGGCATGCGCAACACGTGTACCGTGGTCCCGCCGGGGACGCGCAGGAGCACGCGAAAGGCCGCACCCTCTGCAACGACGTCATCCACCTCGGCCTGGCTCAACTGCTCGATGATCCGGCTGGCCTCGTAAGCATCGACTTCATCGCCATCGTCGGCGCGGATCTTGCGGAACAAAGCCGCATCAACTTCCTCGGCGTTGGGGATGGTCGTCTCCGACACTCCGCGCCCGAGCTGCTTGATGATGATCTTGCGGCGCCGCTGGCGCTCGATCCACTCCTCATCGGTCGGGAAGCGGACCTTGACCGTACGCGCGCCATCGGCGGAGCGAAGCTGCACGTGGATTTCTTTCTGTGAATCGAACATAACTATCCGATGTTGTCCTGAGCTGTTTTTGCCACAGCCGTGAGTAGGCCGTTGGTCGTTTCCCACAGCGGCTGGCATTCCACCTCGACGGTGACAATCCCGTCGGTGTCGCCGACCACGGCCGTGCGGAAGGCGACCTTGTGGAAGGTCACTTCGATCGAGTGGTAGTCGCTGCCCGAGATCAACTCCCCCTGGAGGCTGATCACGGCCGTGCCCGTGGTCTGGTTGTGGAGCTTCGTGAGTTCAGTCGAGCCGTTCTCAAAGCGGGCCACAAACTTCAGCGAGGCCTCCCGGTCGCCGAACTCCATCCGGCCGCGGATGGCCGCGCCGTCCCGGGTGCCCGAGCCGGGGTAGAAGCCGCTATCGAGTCTGAGATTGTTCTTGAAGCCCAGCTCGAGCGAGACCAGGTTGCGGCTGGTCGCGTAGTCCACGCCGTTGATCGTGACCTGGGCGCTCGCGCCGGGTAGCAGGTGCTCGGTGGTGCCGGCGGGAAGGGTGATGCCGCTCGGCTCGACCAGTTTCCCCGAGCCGGCGAAGTTGATTGCGATGCGCGAGTTCGCCCGACCCGGCCCCGATCCGATCGTGATGGTGAAATCTTCGACCACGCAGCCCACCGCCATGCGGTCAAGCACGACGCTTGCGCCCGGCCGGATCTGCTCGATAAAGGAGAACGCCGGCAGCTCAATGCCGCCCGTGACCGGATCCTGTGGCGTACAAGTGTAGGTGATCGCCGGCGGCGTGCCGCTCTTCACCTTGCCGCCCAAGCCAAAGACAAACGCCCAGGCGGCGATCTCGCTGGTGAGAAACTTCTCAACCGAGCCGCTCACGTCCCAGTGCGATTTGAAGACTTGCGTGGCGAACTCGTGCCCTTTGCCGAGCTCGACCGCATCGTTCTCCGTGTTGAGCGTTACGGTCGAAAGCGCGGCATTGGTCTTAGTCAGGCTCCAGATGTCGCCTGCCGCATTGGGCGTCTGCAAATCGGTCTGCTTCTTGTAGCCGAAGCCGATCTTGGTCTCACGAATGTTGGCGGGCATCTCAGTCTCCCATCTCGGTGAAGCTCATCGTGACTTCGAAATAGTCGGTTCCTTGCTCGTCGCTGGCGCGCTGGATCGAGGGCAGATCCATCGGGTGGCAACGCGGGTGCACCGTGGTGTGGAGCATCTTCAGCGCGCTCGCGGCCGGCACGCCGTTGACGATCAGATCGAACAAGCGGTAGTAGGCCGTGGGCGGGTCACCTTCGAGCGTCTCCCGCGCGCGCAGGTAAAGCGAGAGGTTATGTTTCCAGGCTTCGCCTGCACCGAAGCTGCCCGGCGTGGTTCCCTGCCAGGCGACCAGGATCGAGGGCACCGGCATCTCATAGATGGCCAGGAGCAGGCTCACGCGCTTGGGGTAGAGGTCATGGTAGGCGAAGATCCGCTCCGGATCCCCTTCCATCTCCGCGACCAGCTCAGGGATCGCGCGCAGCTTGGCGACCAGCGCATCGACCAGCTCGGCCGGGTTGATCATGACTGTCTGCCTCCGAGGAAGCGCTCGACGACCAGCCGGGGCGTGACCTCACGCAGGATGCGGCGGGCGGCCTCGATGACCGCGGCGCGGTTGCGCGGCGAGAAAACCAGCCAAGGCTCACGGCGCATGTTGGCCAGTCCCTTGATGCGCTCCTTGCGGGAGGTGAGGGCCGCTTTGGCCGCGCGCTCGCTCACCGTGCGCACGGAGAGGTTGCCGAGCATGCTGCCGGTGAGCGAGAGGTCGCGCACGGCGCGCCGCCTCAAGCGCTTGCTCTTATAGATCGCGTAGCGCTTGGTGAGCGGCTTAGCCGGCGCGTCACCAGGCCCCAGGCCGGCGGCCAGTCGGTTCTTCACCGCCGCCAGCCCCACGGCGCCGAGCTTGAGCATCTGGAACTGGCGGAAGTTCAGATGATCCACCCGGAGCTGCTTGCGGAACCAGATGCGAACGCTCGGCATGAATCACACCGCCCGGTTGAAATGCAGCACCAGCCGGAGGCCGCCCTCGGCGTCGGCTTCGAGGTCCACGACCTTGTACACCGAGCCGCCCACGGTGACTTCATCGCCCCGCGCGGGCGGCTCGACGAAGGCCGCCGCCCTGACAAACAGCAACGCGTAGACGCCCGGCGCGGCGTTCTCTGGCCGAGCCCCTCTGTCCAGGATGCCGGACAGCGCGAACGGTGAGCCCGCCTGCGGTGTGTAGGTGACCTCGCGGCCGAACGTCGAGAGTACCTGCTCGTTCAGCCTGCCCACGAGCGACGCCCAGTCAGCCATCACTCAGGCCTTGGTGCCGCGCACCAGGCATTCGGGTCTCAAGCAGAGTGGCAGCGGGTTGCTTTGCGTGTGCAGGTCGGTCCCCCGCCCGAACTTGCGCGGCTCCTGCTTGGCGTAAAGCGCGAGGCCCAGCGTGTTGGCCGTCTCGTTGAAGTCCGCCGGGGCAAAGTAAGTGCGGAACGTGGTGGCCGTGCCCAGCGGGAAGAAATGCGCCTCATCGTCGGCGATGAACTTGCGCACCGTGCCGCTGGCATCGGTCGCCTGGCCGCGGTACTCTTCGAACGTCACCCCGCCGAAGGTGAAGCCCGTGCGGTTGTCCGAGAACAGCACCAGGCCCTCGCGCCAGCGCTGGTAGGCCTCCTTGACCTTGGGATGCGTAGTCAGGGCGTCGAAGAACCCCGGCGAGCACAAACACATCACTCCGGTCATGAACTCGCCCTTGAGGTTGTCCTCGATGTGCCGCCGGACCTCAAGCACCTTGACGAGCACCTCGGTCGAGGCGGTGGTCAGGGCGAAGTTGACCACCTTGGGCGTGATCTCGAACTCGCTGTAGAGGTCGTAGAGGGTCGAGCCGTCGGCGTCGAGGATCACGCCCTTGAGCGCGCCCATGCGCAGATGCTCGAGCGTGATGGCGTGCTTGGCGCGCATGGTTTGAAGCTTCTGGGCCATGAGATTGGCCAAGGCATCAAGCTCGGTCTCCGAGCCGAAGGCGCGGATGCCCTGGACCTCCTCGGGCAGCACGACATCGTCATGCGGGATGTGCGGGATCACGAAGCTCCGCACCTTACGCTTGCCCTGGGTACCCACCGTACCCGGCGAGCCCACGGGCCGGGTGGGCAGCAGGTTGAGCACGCCGTTCATCTCCTCGATGATGATGGTGCGCGTGCGCACGCCGACGGGCGGAAAAAGGTTCAACTGCTCCAGGCGCCCGTAGGTGTTGGGGATCTTGTTGATGGCGGCGGTCAGGGCCGCCATGTCGAAAGCATCGGAAGAGAAGGGATTCAGCATTTCTCAAGCTCCTTCGCGGACCAGGATTCCCAGGGCCTTCAGTTGCCCCAGGGCGGTGTTCTTCTGGGGACCGGTAATCCCGCTCGGCCAGACCAGCCCCTTGTCGGAGCAGATGGCGTGCCGCGCGATGATCGCGCCCGGCGTGTCACCCGCGCTGGCATCGACATCGCCAAGCAGAACTCCGGCGGCGTTCTCAGAGCCGTCATTCGCAGAAGGCGCAAGTTGGGTGACCTTGCCAGTGGCCGTGATGATGCCGACCACGGCGCCGGTTTTGAGGTTCTGGCCGGAAGCCACGGTGACTTGGTCGCGACTGTAAAGGTTGTCTTCTTCGAACTTCAGCCAGTCGCCCAGGTAGTTGGATTCGGTTTTGGCAGCCATGTCAGTTCACTCCTCCTTTGGCCAGCCGCTCGACGGCCTTGACCACAGGGTTGTTCTCCAGCGTCGGCTTGGCGCTGGTCCCGGTGTCCGGCATCACGTGCGAGCGGATCTCGGCAGCGTCTTCGGCCGCGCGGGCTTCGACGAGAAACTGGCGCGCTTCCGTTGGGGTAGCCCCACGCGCCAGCAACGCGGTGGCTTTGGCCGGCAGGCCAGCCAGGGCGCACAGCTCGACGATCTCGCGCGCCTCGGCATAGCCTTGGCGGCGCGCCTCGGCGCGGATCGCTTCCAGATTAATGGTGGGCTCGGGCGCCTCCGCCCGAACCGTTCCTTCGGTCATGATGCGTTTCCCTCCTTGTGGAATCGAAGTGGGTCTAACGAATGCGGCCAGATCCGCGAGCGCCGTGCGGAAGGTGCCCGTGCGGTCGGCCAAGCCGGCGGCCACGGCATCGGGGCCATACTTGAGGGCGGCGCCCATCTCTCGAATGGCCTGCTCGCTCAAGCCGCGCCGCGTGGCCACCCAACGCACGAACAGCCCGTAGAGCCGGGCGACCTCGGAGGCGAGCGTGGCCCGCGCCGCGTCCGAGAGCGGCTCATTCGGGTTGCCGTCGGTCTTGCCTTCGCCTTCTGAGATATAGGTGACCTTGACGCCCAGCTTGCGGTTGAACTCGCTCCAATCCAGGTGCTCGGCGTAGACGCCGATCGAGCCGGCGCCGCCGGTGAACTCCGGCACGTAGATCCGCTCCGCCGCCGTCGCCAGCAAGTACGCCGCGCTGAACATCGAGTTGTCGGCCACGGCCCAGGTGGGCTTCCGGCGAGCAAGCTCGGCCAGCGCGGCAGCCGTCTCGAAGGCGTTCTCTGAATCCCCGCCCGGCGAGTCGACGCGCAGCAGGATGCCGCGCGCGTCAGGGTCCTCGACGGCCTGCTCGACTTCCTCCAAGATCTGCCCGTAGGCCGTGGCGCCGAAGAAGAGGGCATCAAACAGCGACGGCTCATTGGCCAGCACACCAGCGATGTCGATGACGGCCACGCCCTCCTGAAGCGCATAAGGTCTCCGCATGCCGTAAGCGGCATCGAGCTTCGTTGCCTCGATCAGCAACGGCTTGGCGCCGAACAGACGCAGCAGTTGTTCGCGTCGCATTATGCTTCCTCGCTATCGCCGCCGGGGTCGGTGTCGTAGCTCAAGCCCAGCTCCCGGGCGCGCTGATTGTCGGCCGCGATCTCGCGATCAATCGCCTCGGCGTCGTAGCCCTGCTCGGAGACCACCTCGGCGCGGCTCTTAAAGCCCGCCCGCACCGCCATCACCTGGGCCTTGATGTCCTTCAAGGGATCGACCCAGGCAAAGCCCGGCGGAATCCACTTGGCGTCGTAGTAGGGCGCGACATCGCCTTGCTTGGGCAGCGCGCCACTCAGCAGCGCCGCCTCGATCCACCGCCGCCACACCGGGCGGCAGAACTGGTAGACGATCACCTGGTGCTGGAACTGCTCGCAGCGCCGGCGGAACTCGAGCAGCCCCGCGCGGATCGAGGAGTAGTTGACGCCCGTCAGATCCCCGGTCAACTGCTCGTAGGTGATCCCCATGCCGGCAGCGATCGAGCGCAACTGCACGCGCATGAAGGTCTCGTAGCTGGCGCCCACGTCGGCCGGCGTCGAAAACTTGATGTCTTCGCCGGGCAGCAAGACCTGAAGCGTGCCGGGTTCCAGGCCTGCCAGGGCGGTGCCGCTCTGGTCTGTCGCCGTCTCGCCCAACACCTGATCCTCGGGGGCGTTCTTCAAAACGAAGCCCGCAAACATGGCGGCCGTCTTCTTGCGCACCAGCTCGGCATCGTCGTACTGGTCGAGCTCATAGAGCTTCACCAGGACCTGGGTGAGCCACGGCTGGCCGCGCAACTGGCCGGGCCGAATGGGGCGGAACAGGTGCAACACCGAATCGGCCGGCACGCGCACCAGCTCGGTCGAGGCCACCGGGTTGAGCGCATCGAAAGGGTGCTCGCGGTAGAGCCAGTAAGCCACGCGCCGCCCGATCTGGTCGAACTCGATGCCGGCCCGAATGTAGTTGCCGTTCTCGAGCTTTCTGGTCTCGCCCGTCGGCAAGTGCTCAGCTTCGAGCAACTGGAGCTGCAAGGGCACTGTCAGGCCGTCCCGCGGCAGGCGCGGCCGCAGCCGGATCAAGCACTCGCCGGCCTCCATCACCGCCCGGCAGGCCAGCGCCTGGAGGCCGTAGAAATCGGTCAGATTACTGGCGTCGGCCTCATCGGTCCAGCGCAGCCACAGCGCTTGAATCCGCTCCTTGATCGGCGCATCCGGATGGAGTGACTGCGGCTTGATCCCCGTGCCGATCGAGTTGCCAACAAAGGCATCCAGGGCGTTCGCCGCCCAGGGATTGCGGCGCACCATGTCGCGCGAGCGCGCTCGCAAGGTGTCCAGGTTCCGGAAGACGAGCGTGTTGATGTCGCCGGTCGCCGGCAGCCACCCCGTGGTGCGGCGCGTCGCGGCCGCAGCCTCATACTCAGCCGCCGCCCGCCGACGGGGAAACGCCGCCGCCTGGAACCGCTTCCAGAAACCCACGCTTCAGAATCCTTTCTCTGTCGAGACGCGAATCTGCCTCACCACCGCCCCTTTGCTCTTGGCCAGCTCCGCCTCAGCCGCGGCGATGGCTGCCTTCAGCTCCTCGACCGTGCGGTACTCAATCTCGCGATTCTCAAATCGCACGCGGCGCACGCCGTTGGCCAGTGCATCGCGCAGCGCCTGAAGCTGCTCGTCGCTGTACATCGCCGCTAAATCATCCGCACCCACATCTGTTTGAAACAACGCGAGATCGAGTTGTCAGATTCTGCTTGCCTTTCCGTCGAAGCTGAGCGATGACTGGGGTCGCTGTGCGCAACACCCACACCAGGAGACACACATGAAAAAGCACGAAGTCCGCATCGGCGGCATCTATGTCGCCAAAGTCAGCGGCGCGCTCACCCGCGTCCGCATCAACCAGGAATCCCGCTATGGCGGCTGGGAGGCCACCAACTTGGGCACCAACCGGCCGGTGCGCATCCGCAGCGCCGCCCGCCTGCGCTGGGAGGTCACTCCCCAGGCGGCGCCCCTCAGCCCGGAGGAAGCGCGGCGCATCGTCGACAAGATCGAGTTCTGAAACCGGAGGACTGCGATGCCCAGATTCTCCATCGACGCCGACCACAACATCACCGCCTACCTCGACGGCGAGGGGCTGCCCGCCGGTGAGGCGCACTTTGCGAGCGAGAAGGAGCTCGCCAAGCTCGCCGCCACTTGGCCGCTCGATCGCTTGGTCGAGGTCTGGAACAACTTCGCCGGCGTAGTCCCCTTCGACGACCTCAAGCCGGTGCGAAGGTTTACCGACCGCAAGACCGCCGTGGCCCGCATCTGGCGCGCCATCCAGCGCCTGGCGCCGGCCCCCACGGTGGCCACTGTTGGCGAACCGGGCGCCCAGGGCGCGCCAAAAAAGGCGGGCTCGAGCAAGGAGGCCACCGCCCGCCAGGGCAGCAAGAAGGCCCAGGTGATCGAGCTGCTCCGCCGGCCCGAGGGCGCCACGCTCCAGGAGCTCATGGCCGCCACCGGCTGGCGGCCACACAGCGTCCGCGGCTTCCTCTCCGGCGCGCTCGCCAAGAAGATGGGACACAAAGTCACCCGCCGCAAGGGCGACGACGGCGCCGGCGTCTACTTCCTCACCGAGTAGGTGGCCCGCCATGATGATCGAATTCGAAGACCACGACGACGAGGGGCGAGAGCTGCTGCTTGAGTATCTGCGGCAGCACCCGCCCGCCCCCTGCTCGGCCTGCCTGGGCCGGGGCTGCCAGATGTGCAGCCACACCGGCTTGGCCGAGTTCATGCCCCGGCAAGCGCCCTCGCCGGAGCCATCCCAGCCGGGCTGCCTGTGGCGCCTCGTCGGGCGCCTGTATCTGGGCTGGCTGCGCCGGCGCTACGGGCGCCGCAACTGATCACCGCATCCCTGACGCCGCTGGGTCGTGCACCCGGCGGCGTTCCTCTTCGAGCAGCCTTAGCTCCGCACTCCAGTCGGCCAGCGCCAGGCACAGCCCGGCGACGTCCCGGTGACCGCTCGACAGCAGGCCCTTAATCTCGGCAATCTCGCGCCGGCAGCGCTCGATCTCACGATCGATACTCAGCGGCGCCATTCTGCAACTGTTCGAGGTCTCGTCCGCTCGATGCAGTCACACCTCCCTTCGGATCGGCCCAATCCCACTTACGGTGGCACGAGGTGCAGAGCCAGCGAACCTCAAGCGGCTGATCGTAGTTCTCATGGGCGGCTTCGACGCGTCCGTACCGGCCACACCACGAGCAGCACTCTGGGCGCTGAAGTCGGCCGGTCTGGACGTGGTAGCGAACGATGCGCTGGGCAGCCTTTGCCTTTTGGTTGCACTGCATGGGCGGCCGACGACCGACGGCCTGCGCCAGCGCTTTGCAGGCATACGAGCAGTACACACGGGTAAGACGATCAACCGGACCAAAAGTCCGCCCGCAATCACGGCACGTCAAGAAGGTTTGCGGCCGGTAAAGCTTCCTGCACCGTTCCGAACAAAGTTTTCGCCCGGCTCTTCCTTCAAATTCTGCCCCGCATATGACGCACTGACGTACCTCCACACCGTGGCAAGAACGGCAGCGGGACGACAGAGTGTTCGAGCGGACCCGATAGAACTGCTCGATCGGCAATTCTCGTTGGCATCGCTTGCACGCCTTTGCAACCGGGCCAGGAACTTGCGGACTTAGAGCAAGCATACGTGGAAAAAGCAAAGCGGATGACGTTCGGAGCTTTACTGAGTCACAGAACTGCGATTCGCTCGAACTACTTGGAAGGGCTCCCCGGACGACTCAAGCACCGCTTTCTTGCCAGTATGAGATTCCCAGCGAGAAATCACGACATCACAATACGATGGATCGATCTCCATCAGCCGCGCCCGGCGTCCCAGCTTCTCGGCCGCGATCAGCGTCGAGCCCGAGCCGCCGAACAAATCCAACACCACCTCGCCGGCCCGCGACGAGTAGGTCAGCGCCCTCAGGGCCAACTCTACCGGCTTCTCCGTCAAGTGCACCATCGCCGCCGGGTTGACCTTCTTGACGACCCACACGTCGGTGGCGTTCTTGATCTCCGGGTTGAACCAGTGCGCCGCGCCTTCACGCCAGCCATAGAAGCAGTTGTGGGTTACTAGGCCATCGGCCACGTAGTGAGCGTAGCGCGCCACGTCCAGTGAGTACACCTCGCCATCGAACGGCTCCCAGTCGACATGAATGGGCTCCCACCGCGTCTGCTGGCCGTGGACTGCTACGGGAATCATCATTACGCCCGACAACAAGTTGCAGGCCCGCACGCGCACGGACGGGCGAGCGCCGATCTTGTCGCGCGTGTGGTGAGCGATCAGGAACGGATGATCGAACGATCGGCCGTGGTCCTGGAGCAGGCGGCGCGCGTTCTGCTCCAGTCGCGTCAGGTCCAGTCGATCATAAAGCCTGCGCACGTCGGCCAGGGCCCTTCGCGAGGAGGCACTCTCCGACCAGGTCGTCGTCGGAATCCCGTACTCGGCCAGAATGAGTTGCTCGGCGATGGTCGCTTCCACGTTCGAGGGATAGACGGACAAGATCCAAGCCGCTTCGCCCCCCTCGGTCTTGAGCCGGTGTTTTACCCCGACGCCCCAGGTGGAGCGGAGCTTGGACTTCCCGATGCGCCACCAGCAACCTCGCCGCATCAGATAGACACACCACCACTCCCCCGCCCACGGGGCGAGCTTCACGCTCCAATGGTGCCCCGGCGTGCAGCGTGTCACTGAACGCCCGGCACGGACCGAGAGTAGCGGTCCGTGGTAACGCCGCCGGGTCTGCCGCACGGGCAGGCCCTGGCGCAGCCCTACGAGCACGTTCGAGTTGCGACTGTAGCTGATGACCCGATCGCCATCGCGCAGGCTCTGAATAGGAACCGCACCCTCGGGCGTCATGACCTGCGTGTCCGCAGGCTGGCACCACTCGTGGTTGCCCATGAAATCCTTGCGCGTGAGCACGGGGTGTTCCTTGACCCAGATGATGGCCTGCGAGAAGTACAGGCCGCAGTCGGCCAGCGCCGGCGGGTAGTTGGCGCAGTTGGCGTAGCCGCCCCAGATGTAGAAGGCGCCCCCCGGCTTGAGCACCGCGGCCAGGTTCCCGAACCACTGGCGGAGCAGTACGTCGTAATCGGCGTCCTTGAGGAAGTCGTTGGCCAGCGCGCGATCCTTGGGGCGCAGCTTCGTGGTTGTGCGCTTGGCCTTGGAGGCGCCGCGGTGCAGATCAAAGCTCTGGTGATGCTGAAGGCCGCCGAACGAGCTCAGCCCGGCGGCAATGGCGTTGTTCGAGCGCGGCTCGACGCGCACGTTGTAAGGAGGATCGGTGTTGACCAGGTCCGCTACCTCGCCGGCCATTAGACGGTCCACGTCTTCTCGATTGGCTGAGTCGCCGCAGAGCAGCCGGTGCTCGCCCAGGATCCACAGATCCCCGCGCCGCGACACCGGCTCCTCGAGCGGCTCGGGAACGGCGTCCTCATCGGTGAGGCCTTCGGCCAGGTCGGGCGCCTCCGTCAGCAGGGCATTCAGCTCTTCATCCGAGAAGCCCAGCACCTCGAGGTTGAACTCATCCTCGCGGAGCTCGCTGAGCAGGCCGCGCAGTAGCTCCTCATCCCAGCCGGCGTTGAGCGCCAGCTTGTTGTCGGCGATGACCAGCGCCCGCCGCTGGGCCTCGCTCAGGTGATCGAGCACAATCACCGGCACCTCGCTCAAACCCAGCTTGCGCGCCGCCTGGAGGCGCGCGTGGCCGGCGATGATCACACCGTCGGCGCCCACGAGGACTGGATTGGTCCACCCGAATTCGACGATCGAGGCCGCAATCTGCGCCACCTGCTCGTCCGTGTGCGTGCGCGGATTGCGCGCGAAGGGGATCAGCCGCTCCACCGGCCGGCGCTCGATCTGGATGTCGAGGTTCACTTCTTGATGTAGGGCACTGCGGCCGGCGTTCCGTCCGGGTTGGCGAAGTGCGCCAACACCGCGGTCGCGCCCTGTACCGCCGACAGCACCACCATGGCCCAGAACTTGCCGCGCCCGGGCAGCAGGTCCTGCGTGGCGTTGATGCCCTGCGCCACCAGCGCCAGCATCTGAATCGCAACGTTCACCGAGAATCGCATCTTGGTCAGCTCCTTGAATTCGTCAATCAGCGGCCGCAGCCGCCACCAAATCCGTAGCTCCCGGATCATCACGCCCAGTGCGGGACCCAGACCCAGTAAGCAACCATCAACCCCTCGCCGGCGACGTTGGCGTCCACGTAGTAGTCAGCGGGCCGCAGTAAGTCACCGTTTTGGGATTCGAGGATCAGCTCATCGGCAATCCCGCCGCCGGCGCCCGTGGACCAGAACTCTTTAATCACTCCGGCGCCGGTGGCCTTGTTCATCCCCTCGACGCCCAGGAACACCCGGCCTGTCTCGCCGATCACCACGGCGAAGCGCAGCTTGGCCGCGCGCAGGTTGGTGTCGGTAGTGATGGGCATTGGCGTGCCCGGCGTCGGCACAGCGATCTTGCCAAACGACCGCGCATCGAGGAACTCGCGGTTTTCCATCGTGACCCTCTTACAGGCTGCGCACTCCGGACTCGAGCCACCGGCTGCGCAGGACCTTGCGCACGGGCGCGGCGGGCGCCGCGATCTTGTCCTCGCACTCCGCCGGCCTGAGCGCAGCAATCCGGTCGGCTTCGGTGTCCAATCTCAAGCCCATCGACACCAGCCCGCACAGCGCCGCGTAAGCGTAGGTCCGAGCATCCAGTACCTCGCCGCGCACGCCCTTCTTGCGCCGCCACTCCCTGACCGGCACCCCGCGCGCGTAGCTCGTCACCAGCACCTCCGAGAGCAACTGCTCGAAGAACTCCTCGGTGCGCTCCATCGGGAAGTGACAGTAGCCCGGCCCCGGCTGCTCGATCTTGAGCCGGCTGTAAATGACGCTCTTGGCGCTATCCACACCCACGATCCACAAGGGCGTGCGGCCCAACGTGCTCCGGCTCGGGCGCTTCGGCCACACCGGCACCCCGCCGCCCTTGCCCTTGATGGCAAAGATGCGCCGACCGTAGCGCGTCCGGCAGAACTCATACACCGCCTGGGTGTGGAAGCCCGAGTCAATCGCACAAGCGGCCACCGGCAGCTTGATACCGTACTCGTGTAACCACTCGCGCCTGAGATACTCATCGAGCGCCTGCCAAAGCTGGGGCGCGCTGGGATCGCCGGGAAAGACGCGGTATTCGATCGACCACGACTCCTCGCCGCGTCCCCAACCCACTAGCTCGAGCTCGGCCCGATCCACCTGAAGATCCACCCCGGCAGTTAGAACCGCCACCCCGGTCGGCAGACGCGGCCCGAAAGACTCGCGCCGGTTCACCAGCGTCGCCACCTCGACGCTGGTCTCCGCCTCGTCGTCCCAGAGCTCGCCGAGCGCCGTATTGATGAAGGCGCGCAGCGTCTCCGGCCCGCCGTGCTTGGCCTCCAGGAACTCGGCCGCCGTCTCCGGCCACTCCTTCCAGGGCGAGTAGAGCTGGCTGATCCAGAACCCGGCAATCTTGGACTTCGGGTTGGCTGCCCGCCACTCGCCCCGTGCCAGCATCCACGGCTTGCGATGTGGCGGGATCAACACCCCACAGTGCGCGCAGCGGTACTGGGCCTCCTCGGGTCGCCCCTCGGGCCACTCCAGGTTCGGCCAGACCAACACCTTATAGGCGCCGCACTCAGGACAAGGCACCCAGTAACTCGACTGGTTACTGCGCAGCCACCAGCTCTCAATGCGGCTGGCGCCCTTGACCGTCGGCGTTGAAACCAGCAGGATCCTCCGGTTCCACCACGTGGCCGACCGCTTGATGGCCAAACTAACTGGATCGCCCTCGGTGCCCGCCGAGGCCGGATAGCGGTCCACCTCATCGAGCAGCACGTAGCGGATGGGCCGCATGGCGAGGCCCGCCGGCGAGTTGGCGCCGGCGATGGTGATGCTGCCGCCTTGAAACTGCTTGTGCAGGATGCGGTTGTTCGAGTCGCGCGTTCGGACATCGGCCACTTTGCCCACCAGGCACGGCGTGTGGCGCAACATCGGCGCCAGCCGGTCCTTGCTCCAGGCCTCGCCATCCTCCACCCGCGGCAGCACCACCAGCATCGGCCCCGGATCGCGATCGATGATGTAGCCCACCAGGTTCAAGGCCACTTCCGTTTTGCCGGTTTGTGCCGCGGCCATCATCACCACGTGCTCGTAAGGGCTGTTGGGCGTCAGCGCATCGAGGATGGCCCGCTGGTAGGGCGCCCGGTCGGTGCGCCATGGGCCCGGCTCAGCCGAGGCCTCCGAGGATAGCCACCGGTTTGCGTCCGCCCACTCGGAGACCGTCTGCCGCGGCGGCGGCTCGAACGCCGCTGCCAACTGCTCCAGGCATTCGTCAATGGCGGCGATAGCGGATGTCATCCTGGAGGCCCCTCAGGATCGCCTCGATCTCGGCGTCCAGCAACTCCCGCACTGCCCGCACCTCAGTCAGCGCCGCCAACTGCGGCGCCAGTTTTGTCGGCACGGCGAGCAGCTTGTCGCGAATCTGCCGGGCCTGCTTGAACCACACGACCTTGACCTCGTCGGTCGGGATCAGCTTGCCCGACTTCGTTTCGTACTCGAGCTTCCGCAACCGTGCGCGGAAGAGCATGTCGGCCAGCTTCGCTTGGGCATAGGTCGTAGTCTGCGCACCAGCCTCTACGGGGCCACTGGTGGCGGCTTCGGAAATCTTCTCCGGGCGATCATCCAGCACGGCGTCGGAGGCCGCCACATCGACCTTGCCGCCGCGCATGACCAGCACGCCGGCCTTGGCCAGCCGGCTGATGTACTGGCGACTGACGCCCCGATGGCGCGCGTACTCAGCTTGGCTGACGAGCTCGCGCCCAGCGGCCAAGTCAAATCACTCCTGCCCGCATCTGTCAACCTGTCAACCTAGTTCGTCGCCAGACCGTGGCTACAGCGTGCCATCCAGCACACCCGCGGCCCCGAGGCCCGGGAAGGACCCATGTTTGCAGGGAATTAGCGCGATTTAGGCACCTTATCTCGAAGCCCACGCTGGATCGCCACCCATTTGCCGCCCACGTTGGCCTTGCGCGCTTTCATTGCGGCGCCATGCACTCGGCGACCACCGCCAGGAAGATCGGCCGCAGCTCGTCGCCGTGCCCCAACCGCCGCAGCTTCCAGCACAGCCGCCCGTTGTCCAAATGCTCGCGGAAGCTGTAGCGGGTGCCCATGTACTGCCGCAGCTCCACCGCCGCGCCTTCGCCGGGGCGCCGGAACAGGATGGCGCGGTTGATGTGGCCCTTCCGATGCCGCACGACACGAGCGATCAACCCGGCGGCCTGGAGCCGCGCCAAGCGCTGCTCGCTGATCCAGTCGGCCAGCTCGCCGTCGGCGCTGTACAAGGGGATCCGGTGGTTCACGCAAACACACCTGGAGTGGGAACCATGCGGGAAAGAGTTTCACGAGCGTCCCGGCGCTCGCTCCGGTGGGGTGCGGGTTTGTTTCGAGAGGCCCCGCCCGCCTCTGGGAGAACGCTTCCCGAGCGTTCTACCTCATCGATAGCAGGCGGCGATGTCAGTCGTCAAGAGAAAAATCATTTGCCTCGCGTGTCGTTTCGTTCGGGGCCTCGGCCAAGCTCAACATCGCCGAACGCGTTCTCTCGCAATAGAAGCCCTCCGGCGCGCTTTCCAGAGGCCGGGTGCGCCCCCCAGACCTCGGCGTGGTGCTCGTCACGCGTTCCCTGGGCCACGTCTGCGCCAGCAACGGCAATTCCTCGCGTGTACCTACCCACGTTGCGGTGGAGCCGTCTGGCCGGACGACCGGATCGGGCTGGCCGCCCGGGTGCCAGACCGGCGCCCAGTTGGCGTCCGTGGTGTGCATGGGCGACGTTGAACTTGAGACAGGACGAGATCGCCTCTTGCGGGAAGGGGACCTAGGGGCATCCGGGCGTCCATGAACCTGTGCAGTGACCGGGATTGCCAGCGGAGTGGGTCAACGATTACAGGACGGCAAGACTATCCCTCAACGAGCTCCTGAGGTCCTGAGCGGTCGGGTACGTCGCTCGGGTCGTCGATAAGCTGGAAGAGCCCCGGCCCTAGCCTGTAGGCCTGCGCGGGCCTGCCCCCCTGTACGTAGTTGCCCTTCGTTTTTCCATCCTTGGTCATCGACTGGTTGAATGGAATCGTCCGGATGGCGTTGTCCGCGAACTTGCCGCGGAGCAAAGGCAGGATGTCCCTCACCCTCCAGCATTTAGGGATTCTGTTGCACCGGCGTAGTTGGCGGACCGCCTCCCAGAACGGTGCATCGTGATCGCCTTCTGCGGGTCGTGCTGGTGAGTGACATGGTGATCGGTTCGGCGCCTGAGCCTCCGTTCGTGTTCTTTCGTATTCCCAGATCCGCTCGTCCAGCAAGCGGGGAGTCAGGTGGGGGAACTGACCCCTTAACTCCGCAACTACCGCCGACAGCAGTGGCTGGCACTCCGAAATCTCCACCGCTCGGCTCAGCGCTCGTTCCAAGTAGCGCCGGATCATTCTGTCCGGCTTGATGAGGTCGTCACGGCCGGCATTCATGAAGAAGTACTTCAAGGAAATCCCTGACCGCTGACCTGGAACTCGTTTGATTGCTCGCTCTAAGCTGCTGTCCCGTACCGCATGGGGCATGTCCTGGAGGTGCTCCACGCCGTGGTCTGCCAAGGCTTCCGCGAACCTCCGGACCGCTTCCGCTTTCAAGATTCCATTTCTCGGCGAGGTTCTGCCCCTGTGCTGGAAGACGTCTTCTGCGAACTTTGCATCGCCCAGTGATCTCATCCTTGGCAGCAGGTGGCTGACAGCATCCTGCTCAGATCGCGGAGGGAGGGGCTCATTCCGCTTTCTATACATCTTGAGACCGTACTTGTTGCAGTAGCGCTCCACGACCCGCTTTACCTGCTCGTAGCGAGCGTTGATGGAGTAGACGGCATCGATGACACACAGAGTCACGCTGTGGTAAGCGGTGGGCGCCGCAGGAGACCCCAGATCGAGGCGCCGCACGGCGTCTGCCGCGATGATCCTCGCGTCGGAAGACGCTTCCATTCAACCTCTCCTCCCGCCATTCTACATCCCGGCCACATGGCGCCCACGTTGCTGCGGCGGTACGCGCTTGGCCCCGGGCGACCACCCTCGTCTCCCGAGCGCTGCATAGGCCACTTGCGGGCCGGTGTGAGCGAGGGGAGGCGACACATGTCCTCCGCATGGGTTAAACCCACAGCCGCCCAGCCCGTTCCTGGGCCACGCCTGTGCGAGTGGCGGCCATTCCTCGCGCGGATCTGCCCAGACTGCCTCCGTGGTGGCCGCCTGGACTCAGGTGCAGCGGCGGCGCTCCTTGGGTACGAATTGCATGTATAGCGAAGGGCATGTTGTCTCCGCCTCCTGATTCGGGAGACGAATCGAAAAAAAAGCATGTCATGGCTTCCATGACCAGCCGGGCGGCGAGGGGCGCCGCACGGCCGGCGCCACGGAGGGCTGTGAAGGCGTTCCTCTTGTATAGGGAAAGGGAATTTGTCTCCGTCTCCTGATTTGCGAGACGAATCGAAGAAAATGCATGTCATGGCCTCCATGACCACCCGGAGGCCGCAGGCACGGTGGAGTCCAGATTTGGACTCCAGTTGGACTCCAGAAGGGGTGGCGGAACGGGGCGAAGGCCCGTAAGTCTTTGAGAAACGTGGTGGGCCCGTGGCGACTCGAACGCCAGACCTCTACCGTGTCAAGGTAGCGCAGATCAATCACTTACGGACACCTCCGTTGAAAACAAAGGGCTTACCGTGTTTGCGTTTGGGACAAAACGGGGCACGGAATGGCGAAGCGAAGGCGAAAGTGGGACAAAACGGGACGCAAACTGGAGGCGAACAATGGACGAAAACGTCATGCGAAGAATTAGCGAATATGAGGAC
>Ga0308410_1000108_pt1 | contig 34888 bp, 25 predicted proteins | sample HotsprOSTMatCore_FD_203467 | JGI IMG/M metagenome (GOLD analysis project Ga0308410, IMG submission 203467) | Hot spring phototrophic mat microbial communities from Octopus Spring, Yellowstone National Park, Wyoming, United States -... | ecosystem: Environmental > Aquatic > Thermal springs > Hot...
AATTGCCGAAGAATAAAGCCAACAGGACAATAAAGGGAGATACCCAGCACAATCCCATAGCGAAAATCGCGGTAATACCTGCAATCGGAAGTGTCAGTCAATCCGATCATTTTAAGTCCCGTGAATATCACCAAATAAGACCAGAACGCAACGAAGACGGGGAGGGCCGCTACCCATGAACGGTTATGAGCGGATGAAAGCGATACTCGCGGGGGAACCGGTAGACCGGCTTCCTTTCACCCCGATAACTATGATGTTTGCGGCCGACCAGGTAGGCATTCCTTACCGGGAATATGTCACCGACTACCGCAAGCTCGTGCAGGCTCAATTGCATACCGCCGAAAAATTTGGCTTCGATTCGGTGATGGCGATTTCCGACCCAGCGAGAGAGGCCGCCGACCTGGGAGCTGCTGTCCGCTTTTTTCCCAACCAGCCCCCGGCACTGTATGAGCAAAATGCCCTTCTGGCCGATAAAACAAACCTCGCCTGGCTAAAGGTTCCCGATCCTTGGGCCGGCAAACGGATGCGGGACCGGCTAGAGGCCATCCGCCTTTTCCGGGAAACGGTAGGTGGGCAGCTGTATATAGAAGGATGGGTGGAAGGCCCGATGGCCGAAGCCGCCGACCTGCGGGGCATCAACACCATCATGCTCGATCTGTACGATGATCCCAATTTTGTCCGCGATCTTTTCGACTTTATCCTGGAGATGCAGATCGGTTTTGCCAAAGCTCAACTGGAGGCCGGGGCCGATCTTATCGGTATTGGGGATTCCGCTGCCTCCTTGATTGGACCGGGATTTTACCGCTCGTTTGTGCTGCCCTACGAAAAGCGATTAGTGCAGGCCATCCATCAATCAGGGGGCAAAGCCCGACTGCATATCTGTGGGAACACCACTCGGATCTTGGCCGATATGGCCCAGGTGGGGGCCGACATTGTCGATCTGGACTTTCCGGTCTCTATGGCGAAGGCCCGCCAGGCTATGGGACCCGAGCAGATTTTGTCCGGCAATATCGACCCGGTGCGGGTCCTCCGCAACGGCAATCGGGAACTGATCTTCCGCGAGTTGGAGGCTTGCTACCAGGCTGCTGCCCCCCGATACATTGTAGCTGCCGGCTGCGAAGTTCCCCGAGATACCCCGGAAGACAATTTGCTAGCCATGCGCGAGTTCGCAGTCTCGCACGCGCCGGCTATAGCACCCCGCTCATAACCAAAAGATTAACCCGGGGCTTTTCCCTCCGAAAACCGGTGGGCTTCTCTCCGATTCTTGTTTACGAAAAAAACCGACAAGGCTTTTGCTCAAAGCCCGGGATTTTATCGGCTGGAAGAATTCCAAAGGTCTGTCAATGGCAAAGACAAACCTAAGTATCCATATTTCCACCGTGTACCACGGCAGCATCTTATTTCCCCGATGTGCCATGGAGCCACCTTGTTTCCAAAGATATCCACGGAGCCACCTTATTTCTGCATTTTCCTCGATATGCCTGGAAACATCGAGGATCTTCCCCTGAGGAAAGCCTAGTGAGATATGCCAGGAAAACATCGAGGATTTTCCCCTCAGGAAAGCCTAGTGCTCCGTGAGGAGGGAAAACTAGGATTGCCCATGAAGGAGTTATGTTTAAACCGAAAACAGATGTTGCGGCCGCAAAATAAATGTACATATATACAGAATGAAATAAATATGGTGACGAAGCTCTACAGATTAATATGCTGACAAAAGCCTAGGCTTTTGCGACGGGACGCAAGGCCGCCGTTGTGATCAAGCCCGGGGGAGTCTCGCCCTTTTCAAAAGCAGTAATATTGGCCAATGTCTCGCGAGCGATAGCTTCCATGGCTCCTTGGGTGAAGAAAGCTTGATGGGCCGTGATAATCACATTGGGGAATGTAAGCATTCGGGCAAAGACATCATCCTGAATCACCTGGTCGGAAAGATCTTCGTAGAAAAGATCTGCTTCCTCTTCGTAGACATCTAGTCCCATGGCTCCAATCCTGCCCGTCTTTAATCCCCTAATGGCCGCCTGAGTATCGATGAGTGCTCCCCGGCTTGTGTTGATCAACATAACACCCCTTTTCATCCGGGCAATAGCCTCTTCATTAATTAGATGCCACGTTTCTGGGACTAGAGGACAGTGCAAAGTGATGATATCACTTCGAGCAAAAAGCTCGTCCAAGGCAACGTACAGAGCACCAAGATTTTCCACCTCCGGGTTTTTCACGACATCGTAGGCCAGGATCTGGCAACCAAATCCCCGGAGAATCCGAGCGACACATGTACCAATCTTGCCCGTGCCGACAATTCCCACCGTCTGACGATGGAGATCGAATCCCAGGAGGCCCTCTAAAGCGAAATTTCCTTCCCGCACCCGGTTGTACGCCTTATGAAGTTTGCGGCCTAGAGCCAAAATCAGAGCTAAGGTGTGCTCGGCGACGGCCTCCGGCGAGTAAGCGGGTACCCGCGTAACTGTCAGTTCCAACTGCTCTGCCGCCCGCAAATCGACATTGTTAAAGCCGGCGGAACGCAGAGCAATGAGCTTCGTTCCATGCTTGGACAAGAAAAGAAGCACCCCGGCATCCAGCTCGTCGTTGACGAAGGCACATACTGCGGGAAAACCTTCGGCCAAACGGCAGGTTTCCGCCGTCAACCGAGGTTCGAAAAACACCAGCTCGTGGCCCACCGAGCGATTGGCCTTTGTGAGGAAGCGACGGTCGTAAGGTTTCGTGCTAAACACGGCAACTCGCATAGTAACTTTCCTTGGCAATGGGCTTATGATGCAACTGCGAAGAAGGGTCCCAGCCGGTTCCATATCTGCGTCGGCCCGGACAGTCCCTTCGCCGAGATCTCCCCTGGACGTCTATAAGCAATCTTCAACCTATAAGTAAGTAATCTTCAACCCTATAAAACGGCTATGCAAAGAGCCTCGGCCATCGGTCCTTAGATAAACGCCGATATTTCGTTCAGCTCCGAGAAAGTGTTTTTCCCACCTTTCCCGCTGATAAAATCAAGCGGCCCAAGACCGACTGGTACCATTCAGTATCAGGTTTGCTGATTCCCTCGGGGACCTTATGCAAACATCGGACACAGGTTCCGGGGCAGAAAACCAATAAACTTGTAGCTACCCAAATCAACCCACTGTTTAGAGATTAACTAACGAATCAGCGGGGTTTTCCGCTTGTCTTGTCCACACGATACCGAATACATCCGCCAACACTTAGAACGGTAACCACCAATAAATTTTAGACAGGGATAACCGACACATTGCAAATTCAGATTCTTTAATTCGAGGACTTGACTTCTTGACGGGTGCTTATTAAATTTGGTAGTGATGAGGCTGTCCAAGCAAAGCTTTAAGCTTGAGCGTTCACCCGAGCGGACTGTAAAAGCATTTTTTGCTTTCCGGCGGAATATAGTTTGTTACTTTCCGGGGAATAGCCTTAACGTCGGGAATACCCGGTTTGATGCGAGTGCCGCTTCACGAGAGCTCGTTTCAAAGTTAGACATCCCAAAGTCACATAACAAAGCAAGCTACTGATTTTAGGTGACGATCTGAAATAGGTTAGCAATCGTTTTAACAGACATCGGGCCACTAAAAGGGGTTCAAACTCTTTCGAGAGGCTAAAACCGGTGAGGGAAGTTCCCACGTTTTGTGGGCAACCGCTGATGCAGATGTTGTGAACGCGATACTAACCCGGCGAGTTGACTGAATTAATGACGAGTTGAGTGAGTTAACGAATTTTTGGCGGCCTTTACCAGCTATCTCTCCAGAAAAGTAATTAACTTGCGGCATACAGGAGGGTCTGTGGGCAGATATTGCCTTTTAATCGATGCTTGCGTGCCAACGAGCCAGCAAAAATGAGCCAGGAGAAATTCGTCGGGAAAAAAGGTAACCTCTTCTTTCACGGACTTCATTCGGTCCCCACGAAGGGGACCGAAAAATGCTTTCCTTTTGAATCCTTCTGCACCGTTTCCGCCCTTCTCTCAGTGCTCCGGCTGAAAAGCTTATGGGCGTAGGCAAATGAGCTCCTGAAGCCTCGGGCTCCTGCTTAAATGACTGAAACCGTGAGGGAAAGACTGCCGTTTCGGGGCAGAATTAGCGAAAAATGGGGTGAGCGTTTATCTAACTTGGAGCCTAGTCGTTGATTTCGCCGCTTGAACTAAACTAGGCGAGGAGCAGGCCCGGAGCAAAGACTTAATGGGAGAGATGGGGAAGGGCTTCGGAACCCCCCATAGCCGATCGATGCCCGACTTTCGCGGGGTTGTGCCACTCCCGCGTTTTATCCGGCCAAAGTGAGGGGGTAGAAAAGCCATGCATTGGTGCATGGGAGAAACCATGCCTCCTTCGATTTCCGATCTCAGCTTGGTTGCACGACTAAGCGGGGAATGGCTTGCCGCGGAATATCCTCCCGCGTGCGGCGGACCCTAAATGTTCGGCGAAGGAGATTAATTTAGCTCGGAATATCCTCCTAGGTGGGGAAACCCCCGGCCACAAAAGAGACCGCCGACCCTGCGGCCGGAATATTCTCCTGCGTGGGGGAAACCCGGTGCTTTAGATGGTACCTTTCCGGAGGAACGACTTCTGGCTTTGGATAAGGTTGGTCTTGTGGCGGGATGGCCCCCGTAAAGAGGACAGGTCCCAAATTGCTTGTAAGCTTGTGAGGAACCAGGGTTAACACAAGGTTGTATGTGACTGAAATCACAAGGATATGGGTGACTGAAATCACAAGGAGAACTTTCCCATGAATCAGGTCCGAAATGAACAGGTGGTGATTATGCCGTGCCTGGATATGCAAGCCGGGCGGGTGGTCAAGGGCGTGAAATTCGTGGATATTCGGGACGCAGGAGACCCCGTGGAGTGTGCTCGAGCCTATTGCGAGGCCGGGGCCGACGAACTTGCAATGCTGGATATCACCGCGACGGTGGAAGGCCGAAAGCCTCTGTTGGATGTTGTTGCCCGGGTGGCCGAAGTCGCCACGGTCCCGTTCACGGTGGGCGGGGGAATCGAAAGTGTGGCCACAGCCTTTGCAGTCATCGAGCGGGGGGCTGACAAAATATCCGTAAGTTCCGCGGCATTTCGTCGGCCTAAACTCATAAGCGAACTGATCTCTGAGTTTGGCCCGGAGCGGGTAATCGTGGCCATCGATGTAGACCGAAATCCCTCCTTACCCTCAGGGTATGAGGTATATATCGACGGAGGCCGCACAGCCACCGGCAAAGATGCTATCGAGTGGGCCAAAGAAGTGGAATCCTATGGAATCCGGACAATCCTGCCGACCAGCAAATTTGCCGACGGCATGCAACAAGGATTTGATTTGCCGTTGATCCGAGCTTTGAAGCAGGCTACCTCGGCCAAAATTGTGGCTTCCGGAGGGGCAGGAACGATGGAACATTTTTATGAAGCAGCCCAAGCCGGAGCTGAAATCCTCCTTGGTGCCTCTGTCTTTCACTTCGGGATAATCAAAATCCCCGAGTTAAAGCAATACCTGAAATCGCGAGGAGTTAACGTGCGGCTATAAGGCGACGTGCCCCTTCCTCCCTGGGTCGCACTGAGGATACCCCTCCGATTTGGTTGCTCAGCTGCCGTATGACATGGCAGCTAACCCGGGAAAGTGATTCCACGGGAGTTGCCGGGCCTCCGTAACGGGGATTCCGAAGCGAGACAAGATCCCGAGGTAGACAAGAAAAATTCCGACCGGGACTTTGCGGCCGAAAGGGCAAATTCCCTTTCGGCCGCATGAGTTTTGGTGGGATCCGGGTCTAAAGAAGACCAAGAAAACTGACAACCAGGGTTCACAGGTAAAATTTCCGGAGAAGCAAAAGGGCTAGTTAAAATAAACCTCCCACCGAAACAAACCAGCTCTCCCCAAGAAGGAGTTTACGGAAACTTGTGTTCACTCCATGGCATCGACATCCTGGACGTAACGGTCGAGTTCCTCTTCCCGGAAAGGCTGGACGGATTTTGATGCCGATCCTTTCCCGCCTGGTTGTGGAACCTCCGGCAACGGATCCGAAGCCTGGTTTCCTTCGTGGCGGCGAACGGTTGGACTTTCAGCCTGGGCAGATTCGGTCGGGTTTTCTCCGGAATGCCTCGGAACAATTTGCGGGCTCCGGGACGTGGTAGCCACAGCGGGCATTACAGGGAAGCTTGGCCGCACATGGAGCCTGTCAGCCGGAATTGCCCCAGCAATTAAGGGGTCAGAACACATAGGAAAGATGATGGCTCCTGTGGGGCAAAGCCGAGCACATGCCGGGCAACCATCACGACAGGCATCCGGATAGTCTACTGAGAGTTTCCCCTTTCCGTCTAATCCGTAGACGCCGAACAAGCAAAAATTCAGGCACTGTAAACATCCGCGACATCGGGAATAATCCACAACGGGATACCACCGAGGACGAAGCTCGGCAAAAAGCCGCTGTTCCTCCGTCCACTCCTCCGCTGGCCCGTGCTCTTGGGATTGCCTTTTCTCTGGAGGCGGGGACAGAAGGAAGCCAGGTTTCATACTCCCGGCCAATCCTGCTGATTCTTCCTCCAGCACGAGGATTGACATAATCTCCCCCAACAACACTTCCGGTGAGGAAAAGGCACGCAGATCGAAACACCATATTCTTCTTGCCGAGCCCCGTGTGCCCGCAAAACTTCCCATTTCGTTGGCAGGCAGGGTACTGGCGAAGGAATCCGAATTTCCCCCCGGAAAACGACTGACATCCTCCAAACTCCGGGAGACCTGGCCCGCAAAACCTCCATCTTCCTTGGATTCTGGTCGATCCTCCATGTGCCAAGATGAGGTATGCATCCACTCCCCGGAAACTGCATGGGCTTGAAGGACCCAATAAGCTGCCCGCGGATAAAGACAGCATAAAAGAATGAGATCTCCGAGCTCCTCACGCAGCTCCCGCCAGGTGGGACTGGTGACAGGTAAATCATACAGGTGGGGAATAACGCGTAATTCGACCCCGAGGGCCGACCAAGAGACCTCGCGAAGGCCCTTTTCCAAGACACTGACCTGCGAGTCAAACGCCCGTGACCTGGAAAAAACAATTACCGTTGGACTTGTCACGATACTTTTCTCCCTGCAGGAAGCCCCGTCCCCTCTACCCATCTAACAACCAACCTACACCCGGGGAACAAGGTGTTCTGTCACCGGCCCTACTTCCCATCCCAGCAGGAATGCCCGAGCTCGGTCCGACAATAGCCCTCCTTTGCGTCCGATGAGGGGGGCAAGCAAGTACTGACCGCCAGTCCTCAAAATACCTTGAACTTGAATCCGAACACTCGGAAAGCAGTTTTTCATCACCTCGTCCTAAAAGCCGGTACTCCTCCGCCAAAGATTCCCCTTTGGAGGAAATGACGGTTCTCGTTCAAAAGGGATCTTATAGTCCGGCTACTTACCCCTTCGGGACCACCTTGACACCTCCAACCCACGAAGGAAATCGGAAAAAAACCTTGGGGAGCAATTCCGAGGATCCACGTCTTCCACTTTTCCACAAATTAAGTCACTCCCGTCCAATAGCCTTCTTTCCCTGTGAGGAGTAGCAACTTAAGCTGGGGTGGTCCCGCCACCCTCCCCCACCAACTGGTCAAACTTGTGACGTGTACCTACCTGCACTATTTGAGTGTACCAACCTGAACTATTTGACTGAGCCACAACCCCAAAATACCCCCCATCCGCTTTTTAGAATCCCGAGAGAACACCTCACGGAATAAAGGAGATTTGCGGGGTTAAGCTCTCCACGAATCGTGCCAGAAGGTCTGCCGCCCGATCCAAATCTTCAAGCGAGACTGTCTCTACCGGGGAATGCATGTATCGGTTGGGGATACTCACCAATCCTGTAGCCACCCCGCCACGGGAGACCTGAATGGGATTGAGATCCGTGGGGGTGATTCTTCCCGATGCTCCCAACTGATAGGGGATTTTGTGCTCTTGAGCGGTTCTGAGAAGCAATTCCACAACGCGAGGATTCATATTTGGGCCGCGGTAGATCACCGGACCCTTTCCAAGAGCAATATCGCCTTCCTCCTTTTTCTCAACAGCGGGGCAATCGGTGGCATGGGTGACATCGACCGCGACGGCCACTTCCGGGTCGATCCGATAAGCACTCGTTTTGGCCCCGCGAAGTCCCACCTCCTCCTGCACAGTAGAAACGGCATAAACTGCCCAAGATAGCTTTGTCGGATCCACCCGCCGCAACGCCTCCACCACCACCCACATCCCACATTTGTCGTCCATTGCCGGAGAGGCGATCCGGTTATTAGCCAGGGGGTGAATTTTCAGCTCGAGAGTGACCGGATCCCCGATTCGCACAAGTCTTTCCGCTTCTGCTTTGTTCGCAGCCCCAATATCTAGCCATAAATCTTTCATCTTGGGAACCTGCTTACGTTCTTCCTCGGTCAGTAGGTGAATAGGTTTTCGACCTAGGACTCCATAGACTGGCCCGTTTTGAGTCCAAATGCACATCCGCTGCCCAACCAATACGATCGGATCCCAACCACCAATGGATTGCACGTAGATGAACCCTTGATCGTCGATATGGTTCACGATCAGGCCAATTTGATCACAATGGCCTGCAAGCATTATCTTCCGAGGAGCATCGGGATTGCGGCAAATGTAAAGATTGCCGTGAACGTCGGCCGTCACTTGGTCCGCAAAGTCGGCCACATAACGCCTCACAACCTCTTGTATCCGCGATTCGTATCCGGAAGGACTCGGCGTCTGAAGAACCTCTTCCAAAAAAGCCTTCGCTCTTTCCTCCATTGCAACCTCCCAATGTTGGTTCGGTTCTCGGTGCAAACTCCTAACCGGCAAACTCACCCAACTCCCGAAGATTTTACAAACTTCCGGCACAGGATTAGGAGCAACCCCCGCCCACCCGAAAAACCACAAGCCACTGATCGATCCCGGCAAATCCCAGAAACACTAACGAACTTCCGCTTGGAAACCGGATTTACAATTGGTGGTTTCGCAAACCTTTAAAATCGGTGGTTTTCCAGATATGAATAGCTCCGAAGCTCACAAAGCGGAGATGTTCTCTCAGCAAATTCAGGCCTTAGCTATTTTCTAGAAAGTGTTGCCACCGGCCTCTGAAAGTTTTACCGGCCTGCGGAGTTATTATGAGGAACTCACTCACGGTCTCCGTGCAAGCCCGCTCCGAGGCCTGCCCCAAGTTCGGCCGTTCAAGAGGCCCTCGCTATGTCGGGAAGTAAAAGCATTAAGCAAAACTTTAGAGACTGCACTCCAGATTTCCCCACTCCGCCCGGACCACCCTCCCACTTCCCCCGAGAGAATCCAAAGCTTCCCGATAAAGTCCAAAGTTTTAGGAACCAACACCCGGTGCCAGTTTTTATGCTCACGGGACCGTTCGAGCTTAAATCCTCGCCCCGATCTCCCGCTTATGCAAACGCTCATCGCGCAACCCTGCAGCAGCTAGGAGAAAACTCAAAGTCTTCCCACCTGGACGGAACGCCCGTGGGAGATCCCTCCAACAAGGCCGGTCCCTTTAGATTTTACCAGGCCAACGCTTCCGACACCTTTTACTCCCCCTCGTGATTCAAAGTCGTCAACCTGCTCGACATTAAGCTTCCTCTTAGGTTGGGTGTTTTCGACCATTCGTCGGGGCAGAACTTTTCGTTGCCCAAACGGTTTCGAAACGACTTGGCCCCCTGTCCTCGAACTTGCCTCAGCTTGGGCCTTCCAGGAGACGAAGTGTGATGGCTCGGATCCCCCACCGTATGATCTCGGGCGGGAGCCATTCCCCGGGAAAAGCAACCTCATATGATTGGAAAGTACCGTGACAAGATTGGGATGTAGAACCCCTCGGGAGGAAAATTTATCAGGTGCCGGTAAACGCCTCTCTCTAACTTCTCCAACTTGTTAATCTCAACATCCTACATTACTGAGATCCAAAAAATCGCGGGGAATCCTGCCGAGTGCTTCTTGCCACTTCTCGTTAGGCCCCATACCTGGCCCGGGCCGGCTTGGAGAATCGGTTACCGCCTTCAAGGAGACCTCATTGCCCCGAGCTCACGAGTTCCGCCGAGGAAGTCACAGCATTTCCCCGAAACCCCGAAAACCGCTAATTGCCTAAACCATTAAGGCTTCTTTGGTCATCGTTTGCCATCCGAAATCCTGCGGAAAAGGAATCCCGGGTTTTAAGCGGAAACTCCGGCGAAATCGGAATACCACCCGGAGCACCAGAGCCTTATACCCCATAGAGGGGTGGCCAGCTTCTCAACCCCCCACGCCCTTGGCCAGCGGACTGACGATGGTAGCAACCCCCGGGGAAGCCAACCCCGTGGTTACTTTGCTTAATTTGTGATTGACCCACACTTTGGTTCTGCCACCGATTAAGTGGGAGAGATTAGCCGGGCCACCCACCGCGGTGCATCCTATTGCGAACTTCCGCAACCCAGGCTCCTCAAGCCCCCTTAACTAGCTACCGCTCTGGCAGCCAAGCGGGCGGGAGCAAAGCAGTATCCCGCAATGCAATGAAGATCTTATAATAGACGATCCTTGGAGCCCGGCGACCTGGGGTAGATCCTCAGCTGGCGGATTAATTTTCTGCAGTGCCGCCGGGAGTGGCTTTACAGGTTAACTTTTTGCCCTTGCCCTACGGTCTCGAGCGGCTAGCTCCACGGTAGAGTTCGTAAATCGATGACCCCGGAGGGGATACCGAGGTTGCCCCAGAGGGGATACTGACCTCCGACTTTGCCGATCCAAAAGAAATCATATGACGTGTTAGATTATTCGCCCGCCACAGGGCAAGTTGAGTGGAAAAACAATATCCGCCATTAATGAAGTAGGCCCGGCAAAAAGGCATTTGATCTGGGACAGTTCGGATGAAGCCAGCTCGTGTTGCATTGATTGGTTTTGGGACGGTGGGATCCGGTGTGGCAAAACTGCTTTTGGAGCATCAAGATCGGATCCAACGCCGGACCGGTCGACCGGTCGAATTGTGCCGAATCGTGGATAAAGATCTCCACCGGCCCCGGAATGTTTCGGTTCCTCGGGAGCTCCTTTCCTCAGACGTGGCCCCTGCTATTAACGATCCGAATGTTGACATTATCATCGAACTTATTGGAGGAATCGAACCTGCCCGCACTTTTGTTTTAGATGCCTTGCGTGCCGGCAAAGACGTGGTCACTGCTAACAAGGCATTGCTTGCGGAGCATGCAACGGAACTTTTTGCCGAGGCCCGAAGGTTGGGGAGGGCTATCGCTTTCGAAGCCTCCGTGGCCGGGGGGGTCCCGATCATTGCGGCGTTGTCGCAAAGCTTGGTGGCCAACGAGATCCGCTCCATTCGGGCCATCCTCAATGGAACCACTAATTACATCCTCACCCGAATGGAACAATTGAAACAATCGTACGAAGAAGCCCTGGCAGAAGCCCAGAGACTCGGCTATGCGGAAGCGGATCCTACCCTCGATGTCAGCGGTGCCGATGCCGCTCAAAAGCTTGCGATTTTGGCAGCGTTGGCTTTCGGAGCTCGGGCCGATTGGAAGCAAATCCCTCGTCAAGGGATTAACCTGGTCGAACAGGCCGACTTGCGATATGCCCGCGAACTCGGCTACACCATCAAGCTCATTGCCTCCGCGGAACTGGTGGATGGGCGGTTAGATCTGCGGGTCTGTCCTACCCTTGTTCGCCATCGCAGACCCCTTGCGGAAGTGTGGGGACCTTACAATGCCATTGAAGTGGTGGGGGATGCAGTGGGACGAGTATTTTTCCACGGCCAAGGGGCAGGCCAGATGCCAACGGCCTCGGCCGTGGTCGCCGATGTGATCGATTTGGTCCTCGGTCGGGGAAATATTACTTTCCGTACTCTCCCCGTCGGGGCAGGTAACGGGCCGCCCATTGCTTTGGCAGATCCCGCGATGGCAAAAAGCAGATTTTACCTCCGGCTGAAAGTCGTGGACCGTCCCGGCGTTTTGGCAGAAATTGCCGGAATTCTGGGCCGACTGCAAATTTCCATTGCTTCCGTGATCCAGCACGAGCCGGATCCGCCCCAAGAAGACGGTGTTGTGCCGCTTGTGATTATGACCCACGCGGCCGAGGAAGGTCCCACCGCCCAAGCAATCGAAGCGATCGAAAAACTCGCTGTGGTCCGGGACAAAGTCATTCGGTTTCGCGTGCAGGATTAGGAGCGAAGAACCTGGCCACAGGGCTCAGTAGCTTGCGGACCGGGGTTAATTACACAAAAAGCAGCAAACCCGGATTCCCCAGGGAATGAGTAGCGGAGCCAGAAGGGAGAATCGACATCTGGCCTTGAAAGCCTTCCTCACTCGATGTGGTGGGCATTTCCATGAAGTATGCAATCATTATTCCCGACGGTGCTGCCGACGAACCCCAGGAAACTTTAGGCGGGCTAACACCCCTGGAGGCAGCTCATACACCATACATGGACGCGATTGCCCGGGCAGGAAGCGTCGGTCTGGCTAATCATGTCCCCGGCGAGCTTCCCCCTGGGTCGGATGTGGCTAACCTGAGTTTGCTGGGGTTTAATCCCCGGGAATACTATTGTGGCCGGGCCCCGATAGAGGCTGCCGCTCAAGGGATCCAGTTAGGCGCGGAGGACTGGGCCATCCGCTGCAATCTTGTCACAATCGAAAATCAAATCATGAAGGATTTCACGGCGGGACATATTTCTACGGAGGAAGCTGGGCAACTATTGCAATCCCTGCAAGATGTCATAAGAGATCCGCAATTTGAGTTCCACACGGGTGTCAGTTATCGTAACTTACTCATATTTCGGGGAAAACCTGGAGAGCGGGTATTTTCGACCGACACCCAGACCACCCCGCCTCATGACCTCATGGATAAGCCGGTGGTGGATGACTACCCGAAAGGACCGGGGAGTGATATTCTTGCAAAACTGATGAGTTTTAGTTGGGAGTTGTTCGCGGAGCATCCCGTCAACGTAGCCCGACGAAAAGCAGGCAAACTTCCGGCGACGAACATCTGGCTGTGGGGGCTGGGACAGCGACCGCACCTTCCGAGCTTTCAGGCCCGCTATGGGAAACAAGGTGCCATGATCACTGCGGTGGACCTCCTTCGAGGGTTGGCTGCCCTTTTGGGCCTCCAACGGATCGAAGTGCCTGGGGCCACGGGTTATTTAGACACCAATTACGCCGGCAAGGGTCAGTTTGCCGTGGAAGCCTTAAGAGAGGTTGATTTGGTTTGCGTCCATATCGAAGCCCCCGACGAGGCCTCCCACCAAGGAGACGTGGTCGCCAAAGTAAGGGCTTTGGAAGAGATCGACCGTTGCATTGTCGGGCCTGTGTACGAGGCCCTTCGAAGTTATGGAAGTTATAGGGTGATGGTATCTCCAGACCATCCGACCTTTTTACGCCTAAAAACTCATTGTCACGGGTATGTACCTTGGGCAATCGCGGGTACGGGCGTCAGAACGGATGGAGCCACCACGTATAGCGACCGATCCGCGGCTGCATCGCCGATTAGGTTTGATGAAGGCTGGCATTTGATGGGAACTTTCTTATCTTCTCCGGTATTTCCACCGCCAACCTAGTGGCCCCATTTGGGGCGACCGGCGATGTGATTTGGCCCACTGGGGCAATATCCGAAAGGTCATTCTTTCGGGTCTGATATGAAGTGATCTTGGCCGTGCATCCTTGAACATTCCGATTGGGATCCGAACAATAAGTGCTCACTCCTTGGACGGGCAAAACCACAACCGTTGAATACAAAAAGAAATACTTAAATATCAAAAGAAATAAAAGAACGCGAAGAATATCCAAAGAAATACCAAAGAAATAAAGGAACGCGAAACTCTGGAAAAACAGGAAGACGAAACTCAGGAAACAGGGCCCCACGAAGAAAGCCAAAATTGGGAAAAATCGGGGCAGAACTCTGCATAAACAAACCCCTAATTCGGGAATTGTCCTTTTTGCCGGGGTCTCTCGCAGGATGGCTCCAAAACATCCATTAGAAAATGAAAAGGTAGCAACTTAGGTTGAACGAGAACGGCTGTAATAGACCGGGGAAGGAGAAAGGCTTTAACAGACCGGGAAGTTACGAGTTTTTGGAGAAAGGGAAGGTAAATCGATGCCGATCCTAGTGCAAAAGTTTGGGGGAACGAGTGTCGCGGACGCGAAGAAAATTTTAGCTGCAGCTCGTCGTGCCATTCGAGCTAAGCAAGAAGGGTTTCAGGTGGTCATGGTCGTCAGTGCCATGGGCCATACCACCGATGAGCTGATCGCGTTAGCGAAACAGATTACCGATCAGCCGCCCGGTCGCGAGCTGGATATGCTGCTGGCCACCGGGGAGCAAGTGAGCGTGGCCTTAATGGCGATGGCGATCAACTCCCTGGGGCATGAGGCTATCAGTTTGGCCGGTCCGCAATTGGGAATCATCACCGATAGTACATTCACGAAGGCAAGGATCCGCTCAATTTCGGCGGACCGAATCCGCCTGTTATTGAACGAAGGGAAAATCGTCATCGCGGCAGGGTTCCAAGGCGTGGATCCTGCCTTCAACATTACCACCCTGGGTCGGGGAGGGAGTGATACCACTGCTGTTGCTCTGGCGGCAGCCCTGCAAGCCGATTGTTGCGAAATCTATACAGATGTCGATGGGGTGTACACCACGGATCCCCGAATTGTGCCCGAAGCACGCCAGCTAAAACGAATTAGTTACGACGAAATGCTCGAGTTGGCCAGTGCCGGGGCGGCGGTGATGCACAACCGATCGATTGAGTTCGCCAAGCGATTTGGGGTACCCGTCCACGTTCGAAGTAGCTTCAGCGATAACCCGGGCACATTGATCACCGCCTACCCACAAACGATGAAACGCCCGGTGTGTGGGGCAGCTCTTGCCCGGGACGAAGCCCGGGTTACGGTGCTCGGCGTTCCCGATCGCCCGGGGATGGTCTATGCCATCTTCTCCAAGGTTTCGGCTCGGAACGTCGCCATGGATATGATCGTGCAGAACTTGGCCGCCGACGGCCGAGCCGATGTCTCCTTCACCGTACCCCACAACGAATTGCCGCTAGCTCTTAAGGCAGCCGAGGAGGCTGCTCGCGAGTTAGGGGCCCAAGGCACGAGCTACGAAGATGATGTAGCCAAGGTCTCCGTGGTGGGTCTGGGAATGGCCACCCAACCGGGAGTCGCTCAAAAGATGTTTGCTGCCTTGGCGGACCGGGGCATTAACATCGAAATGATTAGCACGAGTCAGATCAAGATCTCGGTCGTGGTCGATCGTCAGCATGGGGTGGAAGCTCTGAGAGCGGTCCATCAAGCTTTTGGCCTCCATGAAGAGTTGCCTGTGGAAGAAATCTCAGACGCCGGCAAACCTCGTCCGCTCCTTACTCAGGAGGTGTTGGAAAGGCTGCAAGGGCTGGAAGACCTTGTGATTGAAGACATTCGCCTGGATAGCACGCAGTCGCGGGTCACCTTAACAGAGATTCCGGACAAGCCCGGATTGGCTGCCAACCTCTTCCAACTAGTGGCGGAGGCCGGGGTAAATGTAGACATGATCGTTCAGAGTACCGGCCGGGATGGGAAAGCCGCCATCACCTTCACCGTCCTTCGGGAAGATCTCGAAAGGTGCCTGCGGGCCAGCCAAACCTTCGCTCAACAGGTTGGCGGAGCACCCCCGGTAGGTTCTTGGAATGTAGCCAAACTGATGGTCATGGGCACCGGCATGCGGAGTCACTCCGACGTTGCCCGACGGAGCTTCAAAGCCCTAGCCGATCGAGGAATCAATGTGGAAATGATCAGCACGAGCGAGGTTTGCCTCAACATTGTGGTCGACGGCGCCCGCGGCCAAGAAGCTTTGGAAGCGTTGGAAAAAGAATTTACGGACGTCCGACTATAAGAAGCCAAAAGAAGGGAGTCCCACGAACCCGCAGGTCTTTGCCGCGGAGTTCACACCTGGTCGCGGAGAGCCATTTCCAACACTTCCTCGTTTACGTAGATCGGCAGAGGGGGCTGGCACGTCACCGCGATTGCGATGGCATCTGACGGCCGGGAGTCCACCTCCACCAATTCTCCCTGGTGTCGAATTCGCAATTTCGCATAGTAGGTGTGATCCCGCAACTCCGTGATGATCACATCCTGCGGCTCGCCCCCCATCGCATAGATCACATTAAGCACCAGGTCGTGCGTCATCGGTCGAGGTCGCTTGATACCTTTGACCCGCTGGTCAATACTCGTCGCCTCATAAAGACCGATGACTATCGGAAACGAACGTTCGCCCTCCACTTCCTTGAGCCAAATAACCTGCTGGTCGCTGATTTCGGCAATCAAAATGCGTGCAAGTTTCATTAATACCGGCATTGCCAAAACCCCACTAGCCTTCTCCGTTAAGGAAACCAACCCCTTTGAAGTTTTAACCCGAACTTACCCTAACTTCAACGGCCGACCTCTTGAGCACCCTCCGGCTGGATATCTCCCGAACTCCCTATCGAGTCGCGGGAGGTTCTGCCCAAAACTTCCTCGTTTCAACCAAATTGCGGATGTAAACCCCTGTACACATCTTTTCCCCGGACCAGCCATAATAGGAGCAACCCCCCACGCAGTCTTTGGTTCGTCAAGCTCTCTTGGTTTTTCGGAGTAACTTTCCACGTTTCTCACCGGGCAAGTCTCTGTACCGCGGCGTTCTGCCCCATTATCAGAAACATTATACCGACCGCGGAACGGCCCCGACAGTTAGTTGTCACACCCGCGAAACTCCCCCGGCTTTGTAGCTCTAACGACGCGGAAACGCCTCCGGCTTAAGGAAGCCTAGGGAGATCAACGGTCCTTTCCGGTCTTTTTGCCTGGGCACCGAATGCCTGGTTTCTCGCTTAAGCCTGTTGCCTTGCTGCTGATCGAAGGACCCACGTTAGGCTCGCCCACCGGCTGCCCGAGATCTTCTCAAGACCCCTGCCGAGCATATTCTCCGCTCGATAACCTTCTGAAGGGAGTCACTCCGAAGAAAAGTGCCCTTCTCCTTTCTGCAAACTTACGCTCGAAATAAAAGGCCAAGGTTTGGCAGCCAGGCTGGCCGCCAAGTTGTGCCCTTCTACGTACTGGATCCAGCTTTCGACCTGCTCCGGATCGAAGCAGTACCTTTTGGCATAATCTTCAGCCCAAATAGATCGATCAGGGCCGAATAGACGCTGCAAGGCCACTTCGGTGGTGGCTCGAACGACGGCAACCTTCTTGTTGGCCGGCCGATAGAGGAGATGAAAGTACCACGGCTGCACTGTGAGGGCCAAAATCTCTAGCCCTAATTCTCGGACCAAGGCTGCTCCGGCAATAGCCCCAATCCGATGCAACTGGCCGGAGGGGAAGATCAGCCGGGTGGCATCATTGCAGCCGATCGATAAGTCTCCTTCCCAAGCCGGCGGTGCTGCCGGCAGAATTAGCTGACGGTCGATCCATTCCAAATCGTCGTCGGTTAACTCATTTCCTCGTGCAATCAGTGTCAGTACCACAGCAATGGCATCGTCCATACACAGGCTCCGGTCCGGAGAGCGATCCTCCTCATAAGAGAGCGATTCTTCCGAAAGAATTGCCACCCGACCCAAAGCTAAGCTTTTCTGGGCTAGCTCCCGGGCAAACCAAGGGCCCATGGAACTTCGGGCCCCTCACCATCCATCAGAAGGGTTACCCGCAGGCCTGTCAATTTGTCGAGAATTTACTAATGGCCGCTCCTCCCGCCTCTTGCTCCCCGGAAAAAAGGTTATCAGGAGGTCCAAGACCTCCATGATCCTGTCCAACCGAATCCCTAAAAAAGGAGAAAATAAGGAGTAAAGAGGTTGTTCACTGCCGGGGGCACTCACCAAACACTACCCATCGGAATTCCCGAAGCTCCACAGAAGCCGGCTGCCGCCGGTCCCTAACACCGAGCCGCAAGTCCCTCATTGTGTTCATCCAGCCCCTTAAACGGTCACGACTCCACGGCGGTGATCTGGAGGCCAATGGTATGCTAGTTGCATCTTGATGGAGACTGTTGGGCCTTTGAGATTGCCGGTCCGGGGCAGGCTCTTGTAAGGGACTTGCCAGATTTCCCCATACCGACCAGGGTCCGGGTGGGAGATTCCCAGGAGCCAATTTCTTCCAAATGGTGGTGCAGTTTCCCTCCAAGGTGGCTATCTTCCCCTGGGGACGAGTGGCCGCCTCAGACAACAAGCCCCCCCCTAACGGTATAGCAGATTACCCACCTATTCTGATATTCGGCGACGGTGACTTTAGGAAAAACCTACTGGCGGTCATCCAACCCCCTCCGCAATCTGGAAATAACCCTACAGAAAGTCCTCGAGCCTTACGACCCAAAGAATTTTTCCGAGGCAATCCGGGGGTCAGAAAGAAGACTGTCATTGTAGCTTTGCCCCGATTTTTCCGGCTTCCCCATACCAATTTTGTAGCAGCCATAGTCCCAATATAAATTCCGTAACAGCCAAGGTTTTCGGCTGACCGGCCCGGCCATCGACTCCAAACCAAGAGGCCGCCCGAATGTTTTAGCTTTATACCCATTAACGAGACGGACATACTTTAAGAATGGGGTTGGATTCCGCGTGGCCGAAAACCCGTCGGGCCTGCCCCACTGTCCCCGTGGCAAACCAACCAGCAGCTAAAATTTAACGCCCATGGAAGGTGGCCACGTACTCTCCGGGTTCAAAGCAGCAATCAAACCCGTTTGCCACCCGGCCAAAACCACCGGAAGAAAGCATTGTTCCTCCCGCCAAAAATCTGAAAGGGACATGGGAAAATCAAAGGACCGGAAAACCAAACGGGACTGATTGCGGTGTACCCGGCCATAACAATGTTCCTAAAGGCGATCACCGTACCTAAAAGGAAGCGGTCACGATGCCTAAGGAGAAGCGGATATATCTCGATTAATTTCGAGCAGGACTCCCGCTCCTCGTTTGAATGGGCCTTCGTGAGCACGTGTACCCTGCAAATCGGAAAGTTCACGAATAAAGGGCTGCCGGCAATGCCGCAGGAATACCGCTATGAAGGACTGGGGTTTTTCTATCCGGAAAACTGGACTCTCGAGGAAGAGATTTTCCGGGGGGGAGAGCACACAGTCGTTTTATATCCGCCAGACGGCGGCTTCTTCAGTGTGAGCTTTTATTCCCGACACACCGATCCCGAAAAACTAGCTCAAGCTGCTGTTGCTGCCCTCAAAGAGGAATACAAGGGCGTCGATGTAGAAGCAATCCAGGAGACGGTAGCCGGCTGGGAATTGACTGGCTACGACATGGCCTTTTTCTATCTTGATCTCATCACGACAGCCCAGGTGCGATGCCTTCGCACAGACCGGCATACTTTGGTGATATACTGTCAAGCAGAGGATCGGCAATTCGAGAAGCTTGCTCCGGTCTTTCGAGCGATCCTGACGAGCCTGGTCCAAAGCATTCGGCCGTTGCGGTATGGTTGGCCCCAGTGACGGGAGAGTGGTCTTTGCTAACAGCCCCAGAGCTAAAAGCGTTAGTTGAAAGAAGTTCCCGCGGGTTTAAAAGGCACCAAACGCTTGGTAACAAGCGGCCCAAGATTCCTGTCTGGTGATGCCAAGTGCCTCTTTGGGGCAGCAAATTGCTTCGTTAAAAGCCCCGCTTTTACGGCTGCTTTTTGCTCAAAAAACCTAGCTACTCAGAGTTTCGCCGATATCTATTCAGAGGTTCACCGAAGCCTTCGCGTGAGTAATTTCGCCTCACACAAAAAAGCCGCAAATAACCGCTCGGCCAAGCCCAATTTCGAGAGGTTTGCGGTCCACCCCTCATTGGGCCGGCTTCAAATGTGGAAAGAAAAATTGTAGGGAAAACCGTGGGCCCGGCACTTCGCCCGGCCCAATTTCGCCTCCTATTAATCAAACCCGTCTATCCGAGCCTATTGACGAATGATATCGCGAATCGTCATGCCCGAAGGAATCATCGGCAAGACGTGCTCCTGGTACGGCACTGCCACATCAAGCAGATAGGGTCCAAGAGCTTCGATCATCTCCTTCAACGCCTCGATAAGCTCTTCTTTCCGCCAAACCGCCCGAGCTTGCCACCCAAACCCCCGGGCAATCGTCACGAAGTCAGGGTAACGATCCTCCATGGGCAACCAGCCGCTTCCCCGGCCCACGGCTTCCGGGCGATCGATCGGCCCCAAATAGGTGTGAGCTCGGTTGGAAGCGTGGAACCTATCTTCCCACTGTACCACCATCCCCAAGTGCTGGTTATTCAGAAGGAGCACTTTTACCGGGACCTTTTCACAAAAACAGGTGGCCATTTCCTGGATGTTCATTAGCAAGCTACCATCCCCATCGATGTCGATCACCAACTTATCAGGGTGAGCAATCTTGGCACCAATGGCTGCGGGCAGACCAAACCCCATAGTGCCCAATCCGGAACTCGATAACCACGTTCGCGGATGCCGAAACTTATAAAATTGGGCCGTCCACATCTGATGCTGCCCCACCCCCGTGGTGATGATCGTGGGGCGGTCCTTCGTGAGTTTCCACAATTCGTCGATCACTTGCTGGGGCAAGATCTCCGGACGACTACGGTCATAAGTCAGAGGATCTGCTTTCCGCCACTCCTCGATTTGCCGGTACCAATCTGTCAAATCCTGAGGCGGTTCCACAATTTTGTTTAACTCCGCCAATGCATATTTCACATCGCTCACCACGGGGATATGGGCCTGCTTAACTTTGTTAATCTCCGACGGATCAATGTCGATGTGCACGATCGTGGCATGCTTGGCGAACTCCGAAACTTTGCCCGTCACCCGGTCGTCAAATCGCATCCCCAAAGCGATAAAAAGGTCACACTCCCCTACTGCATAATTGGCGTAAACACTCCCGTGCATCCCCAGCATATCCAAAAAGAGGGGATGATCCCCAGGAAATCCACCTAGGCCCATCGAAGTGGAAGTGACCGGAATCCCCGTTCGCTCCACCAGCTCTCGCAGCTCAGGGGCGGCCCCGGAGGCAATCACCCCACCCCCGCAGCAAATTACAGGACGTTTCGACACCCGGATAGCAGCAGCAATCGCTCGGATCTGCTCCGGCTTTGCCCGGGGTTTTTCGCCTCCGTAACCGGGCAAGTCCATGGGCACATCAAAATCGGGCACAACCTGGGCCATCTGGACGTTTTTCGGCAGGTCGATTAAGACCGGGCCTGGCCTCCCGGTGGTGGCTATATAAAAAGCTTCCCGCATGATCCGGGCAATCGAGTTTGGATCTGTTACCAAGTAATGGTGCTTGGTGATACTTCGACACACCTCCACGATCGGTGTCTCTTGAAAAGCATCCGTGCCGATCACCGGAGTCGAAACCTGCCCGGTAATGGCGATAACGGGAACACTGTCCAACTTGGCATCGGCAATCGCGGTAACCAAATTGGTGGCCCCAGGACCACTGGTGGTCATGCACACCCCTACCTTGCCCGTGGAGCGTGCATAACCCTGGGCGGCAAAGCATCCCCCTTGCTCATGTCGCGGCAAAACCACACGAATCTTGTCGCGGTACCGCGTCAGAGCCTGATGGAGCGGCATACTCGCCCCGCCCGGATAAGCAAAAACCACCTCCACGCCATGCCGGATCAAAGACTGCACCACCACCTCTGCCCCGGTCATAGGGACCGGCGTCTTCCCATCAGCTTGCTCCGGCCTCGCTGCAGCAGTCGGAATCGTAGTCGCCACCTCGACTTACTCCAAACTTATGAACAAAGTGATTCTTTCTCGAGCAAAATCCTCTCCTCTCTATGCCCAACTCCGGCAAGCTGGGTCTTCCTACCTGAAAAATAACAGGGGGGCTTACGTTCCAAAAGATAAATTAACAGTTAAGCAAAAAGTTAAGTAACAATAACAGTTAAGCAAAAGGTTAAGTAACAAAAAGCCACCACGTTCACTCAGAAAGCCCACCATCAGTAAAAAAACCACCTATCAGTTGAAACCAGCCGAGTGTAAGACCCTGCATTCACTTTCGCCGGCAATTCTCGCCTCCGACAGCCCCACTATTTTTCGGATTCCCAGGGATCTTGGCCAGGCTATTAAAGACATCCGCTCGGCCAAGCCCAAAGTTCCCCCCGATCCTCTGAGCGATATCCAAACGGTTCGGATCCCTCGAGCCCAATGTTTTAACACATCCCCACCGTTTGGCGATAACCACCTGCCCCGTTATCTTTTTTGCACGAACTCCCGTTATCTCTTGTGGGCAACCTCCTCGGATAGCTGACCTTAAGGACTCGCCAGCCTCTAAAAACCCTCGGCAGCCGACAAGCCGTTGCAAGATATGTAAGCGAACCCCCATCAAATCGGACGCCAACCATCGATCGCGAACTGGCCAGGTTATCCTTTCCACCGATCTAACGTCCAGGGATGATCATCCACCTAAACAAGTCAAACGTATCGAGGATATGCTCGCCCCGGGACATTCTGGAGTTCCACTTTCCAATCCCTCTAGATTCCCACTATCCGTTCGTTCTTTTCGGTTTGAACTGGACCGGGAACAAATTGTGAGAACAAATTCGCGGCTTTGCCGGGACGTTGTTCGTACCCAATTTTATCTCCCACAGAAGCAGAATATTTCCTTTCCAGCCGTTCCGCTGTCTTAAACCCAAATTTCCAGTGTCTTAACGCAAATTTCGAGCCCTATGGATCTCCCTCCCCACTGCCCGAGCTCCCTTCCAACAATGCTCAGCCGGGGGAGGTCAGCTTTGCTAAGTCTTCCCACGCTAGGAGCGTTAACGCACGATAAGATGGACTTAACCCCATCTTCTGCGGGGACTCCAGGAGTTCTGGAGCCCCTCGAATCCAAATAAACCAATGAAAAACGGGCTTCAGGAAAAAATCCAGCCTCTCATGATTAAACGATTGGAAAACAGCCCCAAAACTCGTTTCCCGCCCTCGATCTTACGGCCAAACACCCCCCTACCACAGGCCTAAAAAATGCGGGGTCTTACCCCCTTAGCGGACAAACGCCCCTTCTGGGTCGCCCTGGTTTAACCACAACTCGGTCACCCAGGACAAATGAGGAACCCGAGGGAACAAACATACGGCTTCATAGCCGCAGGCTTAAGCGAAATTGTTAACTATTCTCCCAACTTTATCCTCCATTAGGGTGGATGCAAGATCCTCCATTGGGGTCGATACCAGATCATCTGGAAGATCCAAGTGGTCGGTTAGGGGTTCCAACGACAAAAAGGTCGGTCAGGGGTTCCAACGACAAAAAGCTTTAAACGATAAAGAATTACCAAAGAGCTCTCACCGGTTAAAAAACAGGTGGACAGCCCACCGGGCTAGGCTCTTTTCTCTGAAACAGTCGCGTGCACAACGGAAATAGCTCGTGGGGTAGTCCCGCCTGATAGGTTGCCTCAAGAAAAGAGGTTTCTTACTTGGAAAAGGTTCGCCCAAAAGAAATACCCGATGCTGCCTAAAAAGTTGGCCCCTCAAACGTGGGAAATAAAACCCGACTTTTGTGGCATCGAAAATTTCACACGCAAGGACCGAGCAAGGAAACCGGTAAAGGTTTCCGGAGCTTCAAACCCGGGAAATCCTCGGTTGGATCGTTCTCGCTATTTTGTGGTTTGCCTAACCGGCGCTAAGGCTCTAAACCAGCTGCCTGGAGGGTGGACAGATATTGAAGAAGGTGGAGTCTCAAGGAATCAGGGGAGGTTCGGTGCTCATGCTTTAGTCTGGCAAAGGTTTCCCCTTAGTCTCCGGGGCAAACCATATCACTATCAATCCGATCAAGTAAATAAGAGTAATTGCCGAGCTGGCTCGAGGGTAACTTCCGAAGATCCCGACCAGTTGCCCGGTGCTCAACGCACCGACTGCAGTCAAAATTCGGCCGAAGTTGAAACTCAAACCTTGTCCCGTGGCCCGGACCCGCGTCGGGAAAAGCTCCGGCAGGTAAAGCGGCATCCAGCCGTAGAAGGCCGCGGTTACCGCTCCGGCAATTCCGGCAGTGATCAAAAACAGAGTTCCGAAAGTCCACCATTCGCGGAACAGTAGTTGACACACCACGAGAGAAATTAAGCAAAGGCCGAAGTACACCGGCCGACGTCCTAGCTGCCCTCCTACCACAGGGGCCACAAGACATCCAATAATGGCCCCCACGGAGACCACCACTTGGACCCAGCCCTTGGCATCCGGTCGTCCTGGGCCCGCCAGTTGATCCGTCCAAACGGGCAGAAAACCACTGACCCCTCCCCAGGTGGCCACCAACGGTACCGTGGAAAACACGATGGCCAGTAGGGTGTATTTGAGAAGTGGCGGCCGAAAAATCTCTCGAACCGGTTGAGCCGCTTTCACCTGCACCGCTGCCTGCCAACGCCGCGATTCGGGAACAAAGAGCCAAATAAATGCGGCCAGGATAATGGGCGAAGCCCCCACCAGCATGATCCACCGCCAGGATTCGGGAGTCACATGGATCGAAGCCGCCACTAGAGCGATGAGAAGAAACCCGACGTTGGCCGAAGCCCCGATCACCCCCGCAAGATAAGGCCGGAGCCGGTCCGGCCAATATTCCACCACCAGGGCCACCCCAAGCCCCCATTCTCCGCCAATCCCTACCCCACCCAGAAATCGAAATAGCACGAGGTGCCATGGGTGAGTAGCGGAATAGCAAGCCCCCGTGAAGATCGAAAAGGTAGCCACGGCCGCGGCCATGGCACGCACCCGTCCTAGCCGATCCCCCAGCCACCCAAAGCTAAGACCGCCCAAGGCGGCTCCCAAAAGCCAGGCAGCGTTAATCCAGCCGTTCCAAGCCCCGACCTCCGCGTCGGTGGCTCCAGGAAGTAAGTTCATCACCGCCGGCCTGGCTGCCAAGGGGAATAACCCAAGGATGATCCCAGCACACATCCAACCCAAAAAAGCGGCGGTGATCACAAGCCACTGCGAACGACCCACCTGCGAGTGTTCCTCCATCGAAATTGCCTCCCTATAAGCTGGTGAAACTCACACCCTACCGTCGAGTCTTCCCAAACCCGATCTAGTCCAGCCCGCCCAGACAACCCGCAAATCCGTATACCATACCACCACGATGTGAAGTAAATCCGTATATCGAACCGCAACAATGGGCAATCAATCGGGGAGGACCCGCCGAATCCTCAGCACGTTGGTTGATGCCCCAAAAGTTAACCAGCGGCTACAACCCCGAAATAGGCCAGGAGAAAGTCCCCCAGGATCTTTTCTCAACCCTCCCGGTGCAACCAGGCACCACTTTTTGGTCCCCGCGGTTTCTCGGTCCCTGCGTTTGCCTGCTGGAGGGAACTAATCTTCGCCTCTTGGAGGAAACTAATCCTTCAGTGTTTTCGTTCAAGCGGTTTTGTGGCCAAACTGAGGCGGTCTCCGCCCTACTTCGGCCAGCCTGAACGAGTCGGTTCCAGCCTCATCTGTGTCACCGATACTTCCAACGAAATTCATCCCTCCTTGCCATTCTCCCCTCTTCGACCCAGCTTTCTTTTCGCCACATTGGTCTGGGTATTTCGCAAGAAGTTAGTTCCCTGATGGCACCCCCTCAACCGCTTTGCCGGGCCTTTAAACCCCAGAAACCAACAAGTTATCGGACTCCCGGTCATCATGCCGGCCGCGTTCCCCCACTCCGTGCCCTCAAACTTTCCGGCCCAGTCCCTATCGTAAGTGCCAAGCGGATCGGACACAACCCAATTCTTGCGTGGATCGAGCAAACGTACTTCGTCTTCGAGCGAGATTTGCGGTAGAATGACAGGTCCAAAAAAACGGAGCGTTTAACTGGAAGCCCAGCCAGCAGGAGTTTCGTGGCACCCCCGGCCAACCGAAATGGGATAGACTATTCCGAACTTTGAGATTTCCCAGAAGGATTTGGCAGGGCAAAACCTGAAAATGCCAATAACCCGAGACAATCGATGCCGTACGAAGTTGAGGTAAAATTCCCCCTCGAAGATCCGGAACTGATTTGCCGGAATTTGGAAAAATTGGGAGTCCGGTGGGCAGGCATCCGTGAGGAAATCGACGTCTATTTTCAGCATCCATCGCGGGATTTCAGTCAAACGGACGAGGCATTACGGATTCGGTCTGCTGGGGGACGTTTCTATCTCACTTACAAAGGGCCCAAGATAGACCCGGCTACAAAAACGCGTGATGAGATCGAGCTGCCCCTGGCCCCCGCCCCCGAAAGTATCCAGCAGTGGCGACGGCTCCTGGAAAGGTTAGGTTTTCAGCCGGTCGCGGAGGTCCTTAAGCGGCGTCGGCGAGGAACCCTACAGTGGAACCGCTGCCAAGTGGAGGTTTCCTTGGACGAAGTGCAAGATCTCGGTTGGTTCCTGGAGCTGGAGGTGGTAGTGGAACCCCACGAGTTTCCTTCTGCCCGGGATCAGGTCCTTGCCCTTTCCAGAGAACTTGGACTTGAAAACGGCGAACGACGCAGCTATTTGGAGTTACTCCTTCTGAAAAAAGCATCGAAGTTTCCCTTGCCTTCAGAAAGGAGGTGATCGGGACCGTGGATAACGGTCGGTGCTTGGGGTCGTTAAAACACCTTTGAGGGCAGATGAACTTACAGAAAAGCGTTTGTGGCAAGATCCACTAGCAGAAAAAATGCGGTTTTAAGGAGCAGTGATGCGGGGTTTTGGGCGAACTGGGCTAGGATGGTTTTGCCGCCGCTTTTGTCACGGAGATCACGAGCTTCCGAAAGAGATTTGCGGCTACCAAAAAACATTGGGGCAAGAGGCGGTCCACCGCCAAAGGAGCACGGCAAAACGGAGATCAACTGCTGGTCGAATACCTTTTGATCCCCGGAGAAATTCGGCGACACAAGCATGAAGCCGCTCGAGAACGTAGCGATTGTGGGAGTGGGTCTGATTGGGGCTTCGATCGGGCTTGCCCTCCGCGAGCGAAAGCTAGCTAAACGGGTTGTGGGAATAGGTCGGAGGCAGTCGAGCCTTCGAGTTGCTCGCCAGATGGGAGCCGTCGATACAACAACCATAAACCTGGCTCGCGGGGTGGCGGATTCTTCCCTAATATTCGTTTGTACGCCAGTGGGGCAGATTGCGGAACATGTCCGCCAAGTAGCCGAACACTGTCCAGAAGGAAGTCTCATTACCGACGTCGGGAGCACCAAGCAGGTAATTGTGGAATCTGTCGACGGTAAGCTCCCGCGGGGCTGCCGGTTCTTGGGAGGCCACCCCATCGCAGGTGGAGAACGGAGTGGACCTGCATATGCTCGGGCTGATCTTTTCGAGGGCAGAATTACCGTACTCACCCCCACCAAAAATACTCGGGCGGAAGACTTTGACACCCTCTCGGATCTCTGGGCCCGACTGGGGGCTGTTGTGGTTCGCATGTCTCCGGAAGAACATGATCAGGCCTTGGCGATAACCAGTCACCTCCCTCACCTTGTGGCATCGGCTTTGGCGGGTATGATGCCCGAGCATCTCCTACGATTCGTTGGGACAGGATTTTTGGATACCACGCGAATTGCCGCGGGTTCCCCAGAATTGTGGCGAGATATCTTTCTCCACAACCGCACCAACCTCCAAGAAGCTCTCCGGCTCTTCCAGGCAAAGCTTGCCCAGTTTGCTCAAGCTTTGGCTAAGAACGATGCCCAAACCATTCAGGCACTTCTAGAGGAGGGAAAACGGCACCGCGATGCTCTGGCAGGTTGACATCCTCCCTCGTCCGGGCAATCCGGATTCAGTGGGAAAGCAATTAGCCCGGGATGCCGTGGACCTGGGTTTAGCAGCGGAGGTGGTCATTCGATCAGCTCGGGGTTTCCTCCTCCAGGGTGCCCTGGAGTTTCCCCAGATCGAGCGAATTGTGAGGGAACTTCTCTGTGATGCCGTGGTGGAACAGGCCCGCTTCGACCGGGTCGGAGCTCCTACGTTAAATGAGGTCCTCCCGGATCTTCCCCACCTGGTTTATGTGCTTCCGAAACCAGGGGTAATGGACCCTGTGGCTTTGAGCACCCAAGCAGCCATTCGCGATATGGGGATCGAGCTGGAGGCGGTGCGGACTTTTCGAAAATATTGGATCAGTCCGCTCGAGGACAAAAAGCTTGAGCTTTTGCTGTGGAAAGTTCTGGCCAACGAGGCGATCGAGCAGGTGGTGGTGGGGGCTTTGCAGCTTGAGCGTTTGGATGTAGGCCGGCCCTATCAGTTCCGCCGGATCGAAATTCCCATCCGCAACATGGACGATGCAGCCTTGGAAAGGCTGAGCCGGGAGGGGCAACTTTACTTATCGCTTACGGAAATGCGGGCGATTCGGGATTATTACTCCCAACTTGGAAGGGACCCCACCGATGTTGAACTGGAAACTCTAGCTCAAACATGGAGTGAACATTGTAGTCATAAAACGCTCGCAGGCCCGATTGATTACGAAGACCCAAATGGCCGGCGGCAGTTCCAAAATATGCTGAAGGAAACCATTTTTGCCGCCACAGCAAAGATCCGCCAAGCTTTAGGGCCAGACGATTGGTGTGTGAGTGTCTTTGACGATAATGCCGGGGTCGTTCGCTTTGACGACGACTACCACGTCGTCTTTAAAGTGGAAACTCACAACCACCCTTCTGCCCTCGAACCGTACGGTGGAGCCAGCACGGGCATTGGCGGGGTAATTCGTGATCCTTTAGGCACGGGGTTGGGAGCCAAGCCTATTTGCAACACGGATGTGTTTTGCTTTGCTCCGCCGGACACTCCTTACGAAAGCCTTCCCCCTGGGGTACTTCATCCGCGGCGAGTGATGCGAGGAGTAGTTGCGGGGGTCCGCGACTATGGGAACCGGATGGGAATCCCCACGGTAAATGGAGCCATCTTTTTCGATCCCCGTTATCTGGGGAACCCGTTGGTCTACTGTGGCAATGTAGGGCTTCTACCCGTCGATAAAGCCCGAAAAAACCCTCAACCCGGGGATTTAATTGTGGTAGTAGGGGGCCGAACTGGCCGGGACGGCATCCACGGGGCCACCTTTAGCTCGGCCGAGCTTACCAGCCAAAGTGAGGAAATCTCCGGGGGAGCGGTGCAGATCGGCAATCCCATTACAGAAAAGATGCTCGTCGACGTGTTGTTGGAAGCTCGCGATCGCGGCCTGTACCGAGCAATTACCGACTGCGGAGCGGGCGGTTTTTCCAGTGCCGTGGGAGAGATGGCCCGACATATCGGGGCAATAGTGTGGTTGGAGAAGGCTCCGCTAAAGTATGAAGGCCTTTCCTATACGGAAATATGGATTTCCGAAGCTCAGGAGCGGATGGTCCTAGCCGTTCCGCCAGAATGCTGGCCCGAGCTGCACCGGCTCTGTGCATCCGAAGGAGTCGAAGCCACAGTAATTGGCGAATTTCGACCAACGGGCAAACTCCAGCTTTTCTATCATGAACACCAAGTGGGCGAGTTAGAGATGGCCTTTCTCCACGGGGGCCGACCCGCGATTGTCCGTAAAGCCACCTACAAACCTCAGGATGGCAAACCCCTCACACTTCCCTCCCGATGGCCGCCCGATTATACACCCGATCTTTTGCGAATCCTGAGTTCCCTCAACGTCGCTAGCAAGCATTGGGTTATCCGGCAGTATGATCACGAAGTTCAAGGCGGAAGTGTCGTCAAGCCCCTGGTAGGTCGAGAAAATGATGGTCCGAGTGATGCCGCGGTGCTCCGCCCCCGACTGGATTCCTACCGCGGCATTGCCATCGCCTGCGGCATGAACCCTTGCTACGGGGACCTAGATACTTACTGGATGGCAGCTAGTGCCATTGATGAGGCCATCCGCAACTGTGTGGCCGTGGGAGCCGATCCGGAAAGAATTGCCCTCCTCGACAACTTTTGCTGGGGGAATACAGATCGGCCGGAAACTTTGGGTTCATTGGTTCGGGCAGCATTGGCCTGCCACGATTTTGCCGTTGCTTTTGCGACACCGTTCATTAGCGGTAAGGACAGCTTAAATAACGAATTCCGACCGGCCGGTTCGGAACAGACCATTTGTATTCCTCCCTCCCTGTTAATCAGCGGGCTGGGAATTGTGCCAGATGTCCGCCGGTGTGTGACGATGGATTTAAAGGAACCCGGCAATTTCCTATATTTGGTAGGGATCACCCGGGAAGAGTTGGGTGGATCACATTTTGCCTTGGTGAACAAATTAACCGGTGGCTGCGTCCCGCGGGTGGACGCCAAGACGGCCCGCCTAATTTTCCGGGCTGTACACCAGGCCATTTCTCGCGGACTTGTCCGGGCCTGTCACGACCTAAGCGAGGGGGGACTTGCAGTAGCGGCAGCCGAGATGGCTTTCGCCGGTGGACTGGGAGCTCGGATCTTTTTAGCCCAGGTACCCTACGAGTTAGCTTTACCTCCGGAGGCCACAGCCGTTGTGGAAAACTGGCGAGAAAAGCTCCCGGAGGCAGAAATCCATCCCCTCTCGGCCTGGCCAACTGCCATACCGATTCTTTTGTTCAGTGAGTCGAATAGCCGATTTTTAATCGAAGTCCGACCGGAAAATGCTCCCGCGTTCGAAAGTCTCTTCGAAGGTCTTCCCTGCAGCTTAGTAGGCGAGGTGGTGGAAAACCCGTATCTTGAAATTGTGGGACTGCCCGCTCCACAGACAGACAATTTCGTTGAGGAAGAACCTCCCGTAACAGCTCCGCTTGTAGTCCGAGCATCCATCGCCCAATTGAAAGCTGCTTGGCAACAACCTTTAGATTGGTAATCCTTCCGGTTCCGCCCAAAAAAGAGAACCGGCCCTTAGTAAAGAGAAGAACTAACGAACCACGGTCCAGATTTGCCCTTCCTCCTGAACCCAGAATGCAATTAGAAATGGGGACATTAAGCTGGTCTCTCTGAACACTGCAACAACGGCTGGGGAACACCGCCTCCTTTTATTAAATCCCTAACGATCCGTTTGCAGGTTCACAACAGTTTCCGGAAAATTTCTGTTGGCCGATTTGAGTTTGCAGTCTCCTTGGGTTGAAAGACTTGGAGTTCTCGCGGACGGCAAACCTAAGAAGTAGCCCTCACATGCAAGCCCGTTTCTGGAGTCCGATTCCATCCTTTAGGCCCCTTGGGGAACGGCAATTCCGTACGATTGAGCAATGCAAACTGAACCGTGTCATCCCTCAGGAGACCCAAATTGTGAAAGCTATCGAGCGGCGAGGAGCAATGTGCGACATGTGCGGCAATTCCTGTGTTAGAGGGGGAAGAGCTTCCGCCATTGTGTTTGCTCTGGGAATGCTTTTACTGGTTGGGCAGGTGCAACTCCTCCTTGCCGATCCGGTCGTTTGGGTGGTGGATCCTCATGTGAAAGTTTTCCGCGATACCCTGCCGCCTTCAGACCTGGAAAGCAGTACAGGAGGGGGTATCGTCCTCCGGGCAGCACGCAACGAATATGAACCAGCCCAAATTGCCGTCCGTTCTTCAACTGAACTGCGAGGTTTGCGAGTGGAAATTTCCGAGCTTCGGCATGAGGACCTCTCGGCCGTAATCCCCGCCGAGTGCACGCATTGGAACTTCGTGGGTTACATCCCTATGCCGAAGAATACACCCCGATCGGAAGGTCTTCGGATCCGAGAGGCCCCTTGCGATATGCCGGATCCCTTACTGGCGGATCCTTCGAAGGATCTTCCTGCCGAGCAGACTCAACCGGTATGGATCACCGTGTATGTCCCTAAGAATGCACCGGCTGGTGTTTATCGGGGAGAGGTTCGAGTCGTTGCCGAGGGGTTTCAATCGGCCATTCCCCTCCACCTTAACGTGTACGATTTTGCACTCCCCGATGAACGTCATTTCTGGATGACCAATTGGTTCAACTTTTGGAACATTGCCCGGGCACATGGCGTGGAAGTTTGGTCAGAAGCTTTCTGGGACGTACTTTTCCGGTATGCCCGTAATATGGCCGAGCACCGGCAAAATGTCGTGCTTGTCCCTTGGACACTAGTTCAGGCATATGTCGAGAGTGACGGAAAACTGACGTTCGACTTTTCCCGTTTTGATCGGTTTGTTCGGCTATTTATCGATGCTGGGGTTGCCGGGCGACTTGAAATCGGCCACGTGGGTAGAGGGGAAAAAGGCTGGGGAACTCCAATCGTGCTCAGTGAGGTAAGTGCGACGGAACGAGCAACTGGCAAGCAAATCCGCCTTCGGCCGGAAGAGGGATTAAAACCGCTACTTTCCGCTCTGGAAACCCACTTGGCCGAGCAAGGTTGGCTCGAGCGGAGTATGATTCACGTCGCCGATGAACCAATCTTGAATAATCTTGCTTCCTGGAAAAAAGCCTCGGCTTTTGTCCGCGAGGCAGCCCCTCGAATTCCCCGGATTGAAGCTATCGAGACCATTATGCTCGAGGGGTATCTGGAGATATGGGTCCCGCAACTCAGCCACTTTGAGCGATGGCGGCAAGCTTACGAAGCTCGGCGAGGTCACGGAGAGTTCTGGTATTACATCTGTGTGAACCCCCATGGAAGCGTTTATCCGAATCGCTTCCTTGATTATCCATTGAGTGCAGTGCGGGTACTGCACTGGGTTAATTTCACGGAGCGGCTGGTAGGCTATCTCCATTGGGGCTGGAATTATTGGGGCGAGGATCCCTTTGGACCGCCGACGGATCGTTTGCCCCCAGGGGACACCCACATCGTTTATCCCGGGCCGGAAGGACCACTCAACTCCATCCGCTGGGAAATTCAACGGGAGAGTGCCGAGGACTTCGAGTATCTCCACCTGCTTTCTACGAAAACGGCTGTGCTCAAAACCCTATTGGGCGACAAAGCTTCTTGGCTTGACCCTCAGCGAAGGGCCATGGAACTGGCCCGACAGGTAGTGCCGGCGATTGTGGCCTTCGAGCGAGATCCAGCCCGAATTATGCAGGTCCGTCACCAGGTGGCGGAGGAAATTCTCGCTTTGGATCAGAGGCCACTCCTTTTGGTCCAAACCGAACCACCGGCGGGTAGCACCCTTTGGGATGGCCCGATCGCGGTGGAGCTACTAGGCGTTACGGAGCCTGGTACCGAAGTCCAGGTCAATGGCCGGCCGGTAACAGTGGAAGAAGATGGTACTTTCATGGGTCGGGTTTATCCTTCCCGGCCCGTTGGCGAAGTGGTGGTAGAAGCCCGAAAGGACGACTTCCAAAAAACAGTCCGCAAGCAATTTGTGATCAAGCCCTGAACCAATTTGCAACCAGCCCCTGACAATAATCCTTTGACCTTCAGGTAGGATCTGAAGGCACATCCCGCACGCAGGTTATCGGTCTACTATACAACTGAATTGGCTTTCGAAGCGGTTTTCGCATACGTTTGACAGACTCAGCTATCACTAAACTAACTGAGGGGAGGCAATCGATTCATGTGCAGCAAACCAGAGCCGGGGGCCCTTCCCTTACCCCGACGCACTTTACTAAAAGGATCCCTCACCGGCTTGATCATGGGAACGATCGTTGGCGGAGCAACCCACCCAGGTTCTGCCGCTTGGTCCCGCTCGGTAACTGACGGGGAAAGCTCCACCTCAATCGGCGAGAATGCACCTGCCGGCGATCCCGGGGGGAAGAAACGCCGCTTTCGAGCCGCTTTGGTACCTTCCGCCTTAGGCATCCGTTTGAATCAAGGGGAAATCATCGACTTTGCCGGTCGGCTGGGATTCGAGGCCGTAGAGCCTGTGCTGCAATTCCTGGCTCAAGCCCCCCAAGAGGAGCTGGCCAGTGTCAAAGCCAAAATGGAGCAGCTTGGCTTGAGCTGGTCGTGTGCGAACCTACCGGTGGACTTTCGAGGGGCCGAGGAACGCTTTCAAGCAGGGCTCAAACAGCTACCCGAACTGGCCCGAGTCTTGCAGCGGGCAGGGGTAGACCGCCTAGGAACCTACATCCGGCCGACACACTCGGAGCTTACTTATCTTGAAAACTTTCGGCTTCATGTACGTCGATTTCGAGCGATCGCGGAGGTCCTGCAAGATTTCGGCCTTCGGCTTGGGATTGAATACGTCGGTCCTAAAACCTCTTGGTCGGCCGGCCGATTTCCTTTCATCCACACCCTCCGCGAACTGCGGGAATTGCTCGCAGAAATCGACCATCCTGCCCTCGGTTACACCTTGGACAGTTGGCACTGGTACACCGCGGAAGAAAGCCGGGAAGAAATCCTGGCCCTCCCGGGCAAAGATGTCTTGATTGTTCATCTGAACGATGCTCCTGCGGGCATTCCCGTGAAGGAGCAGATTGATTCCCGGCGGGAGCTTCCCCTTGCTACCGGCGTCATCGATATGAAGGGGTTCCTTTCCGCTCTGGTGGAAATCGGATTTGATGGACCTGCTTACGTCGAGCCGTTCCAACCTCGGCTGCGAGAGATGCCACCGGAAGAGGCCCTTGCCCTTGTAGCCGAGTCCATGAAAAAATGCCTTGCCCTCGTGGATTGAATGACCGGGAGGGATACCCGACCGTTGCCCGGCTCGTTGGAGGATGGGAATTTCCCGGTGCTTCAAATTTCGGTGAATCGACGCTATCCGTGCAGGAGAACACGCCGGTTATTAACTCGAAAAGGGGAATCGCCCAGGGGCCATGAGCATCAAACCGCGAGTTTTAGTACTTCGGGCTCCAGGAACCAATTGTGACGTGGAAACGGCCTTTGCCTTCCAGTTGGCCGGTGCTATTGCCGACCGCGTCCATGTCAATCGCTTGTTGGAAAATCCTCGGCTTCTGGACACCTATCAAATCCTCTGCATTCCTGGTGGATTTAGCTATGGTGACGATATTGCCGCCGGCCGAATCCTTGCTACCCAGCTCCGCCTCCACCTCGGGGAGGTCCTCCAGGAGTTTTGTGCCAAAGACCGGCTAATTTTGGGAATTTGCAACGGCTTCCAAGTGTTGCTGAAGGCGGGACTTTTATTTCCGCCGGAACCAGAGCTTGGCATACCGGCCACTCTTACTTGGAACGATTCGGGCCGGTTCGAAGACCGGTGGGTTTATCTGCGGGTCACAGGCCGAGAATGTGTCTTCCTGCGGAATATCCAGACTCTTTATCTTCCGATTGCTCATGC
>Ga0308410_1000110_pt1 | contig 34574 bp, 24 predicted proteins | sample HotsprOSTMatCore_FD_203467 | JGI IMG/M metagenome (GOLD analysis project Ga0308410, IMG submission 203467) | Hot spring phototrophic mat microbial communities from Octopus Spring, Yellowstone National Park, Wyoming, United States -... | ecosystem: Environmental > Aquatic > Thermal springs > Hot...
CTGTGCTGGCTCAAATCGTTCTCAATACTCAAGCTCAGTATCAAGCCGGGAGAACCGCGACAATTGCCGTGGTGTTGGGAATCCTTGTGGCTGGGGTGGTCTTTCTGATGTCGGTGAGCCGGCGGAGTTAGCGTTCCGCCGCTGTTTTTCCCCCGCGCGGCAACTGGTGACTCTGCCAACACGAGCTGGCATCTCACCGCCGGACCGTCTCGCAAGCTGGGAATAATTCAGGCTTTCTAGTCTTGAATTCAACTTTTCGTTTCTCGAATCTTTCTGGCTGCCATTCCCGCTCAGTAACAATCGGGTCTCGAGGAGACCGTTCGGATTCACAGGCACCAGTCTGGCCGTACCGAAATTTGATCGAGGAACACGGGAATTCTAGCTATGCCGTGCCTCAAAGGACCCCGAGGTTCACAGATGAACCCCGAGACGCAATAACGGTGCCAAAACCGGCAATTTGCTAGGGGCGAGGTTAGAATTTCACTCGTCTCCCCCGCGGGGCTGCATCAGAACCCCAACCATTTATCGCATGGTAGGGCCTCACTACCGAAACGCCCCGTAACTACCCCGAAATTGGCTTATCTGACGGGTGAACGTTGAGGTATAAAGCAAAAGATGTGTGAGGCAACTTGTGTTCCTCGGCCAATCCGCTCAGGTCCCTTTTTGTTTAACCAATTGCCAGAACATCTGACCGAAGAAAAAGTACTATTGCCTATCACCTCACAATCCCCGACCACTAGGCACCAGTGCGAAAAAAATCGGGGTGTTTCCATCATCGCCTAGGGGAGCCCCCAACGAAGGTCGGGAACCACCAGTGCCACACTTGCATAAGACAAACTACATACTTCCATAAGACAAATTACACGGAGCAGTACATGGACAAACTACAAGGGGCAATTCGCGCACGGGCAGGGTACAGAGTTTGCAAGATTTCGCCTGTCGATTTAGGCCAACCGGAAAAGTTGGCCCGCCAGAAACCGGCGAGTTCTTCAGTGGGGCCACGAACCCGGGTGAAGGGGTCAATTTTTCTGGCTAACTTTCCAGCCAGCCCACGCGGCCATGCCAATCAATGTCCTGCCGAACCCATGTGGTTTGAAAAATTGCCAACCGAAATGCTTATAAGTTTAGTCAGCTATTCATCATACTGATGGATTCGTAGGGAGTCCAAACAGGAAAGCAGCAATGCCGGTTGCATCTTCCGTGGCAAATTTCCTGCCGAGGGACTCAAGGGACTGGTAACAGCTCTTCATGCCGCCTCGCCGGGAAGCGTTAACCTGGACCAAATAACGGGCGAACTTTTGGCTAAATCCGGGTGCCAGCCTCCGCCGCGGAATAAGTTGATCCAACCCGGCCGTTAGCGGCAGGGCAATAGCTAAGCAATCTCAGGGCACTCCCAGTGGGTAGAATACCTGGGGAAGGAGTTCCTACCTCGTTAGCCTCCTACCCTCCTGGAGCAAGGACTTGGTCGGCGTTGGTTGTCCAGACAGGCCGGAGCCCCTAGCGGCAATAAGAGCAAGATGCTCTTGAGGCCCGTTTTTGCCGGTATCAGTGTTTTCCCTCCTCCTCCCGGACAGGGTTTATGGGATATCCAGTGGCGAGGAGTCCCTGGGTCCATTGGCGAGGAGATAAGGGGAATGCCGTGGAGACACATGCTGTGTTGTCAGGCTGCACAACGCCTAAACAGGGTAGCATAACCTTGCCGGCGGCTCAAACAGGCGGTGTTGGCTAGCCGCTCTGCAAGCTCCGTTACTCTGGGACGGAGGCAACAACCTTGAGTTATGAAATTGCGGCATGTGTACTGGAACGAGCCCAGCTTGCCCTCCAGTCGGGCAACTACGAGGCAGCTCTTGCCCTCACGGAGGAAATCTTGGAGCATGCCCAATTCCTGCCGGAAATCTGGGAGGTTCGGGCCCAGGCCTTATCCCATCTCGGTCGTGTCCAAGAGGCAGTTGAGGCGGCACGGCGGTACTGTTCGACAAGGCCCGAAGATTCCACGGCATACTGGGAACTGGCCACCATCGCTTGGCGAGGCGGCCGGTTAGGGCTTGCTCAGCAAGCTATGGAAAAAGCCCTCGAGCTCACCGATCGCAATCCAGGACTCCTTGCAGAATATGCCTGGTTTATGGCTTTCGAGCGTGGGCCTCGCTTGGCAGAAGCGGTTGCCCGTGAGGCTGTCTCCCGAGCACCCGAGTCTGCAACTGCGTGGGCAGCTCTGGGACTTGCTCTCCTGCGACTCCATCGGATTCACGAAGCGGAAGATGCTTTGGGGCGGGCTTTGCGACTCGATCCGAACGATCCTTGTGCCCAATGTGGAATGCTCTTTCTACTAAAGGAGCAGCGGAAAAATAAAAGTGCCTTGGCCTTGTCGATGATTATGGAGGATATCCCCGAGGCAAAACCGCTAGCCTCGGAAGTTCGGCGGGAAATAACCCGACGTCTAATCGCTCAAAAACTTGTAGAACGCGGGGTCGAATTAAGCCCTTCACGAACAGGTGTTAACTGGACGAGGCCGATTTTTTGGACTCTAGGGGCCATGGTGGGGATCTGGCAAGTTTTCATCTGGCGAGCAGAAGATTTCGGAAGTGTGGCTCTTTGCCTCGGTATTCCGTTGGTGGTCGCCTGGCTTTTAGACCGCCTTTTTACCGAGTGATTTCATTTCCGGGGAATCTCTGTGGGGCATAAGACAAGCCTCGAACGGTGGTGCCCCCAAAAAAGCTTGAAGTGGGCAGGGCATCAAACTGCCGAATTAGCCCCCGCAGCCAGAGATACAGAAGCTCCATTCCTATTGGGCAAATCCCCTAAGTCCCACCTGACTACCGGGAATCACACGCCAATCCCTGAATCTACCTTCCCCAGAGGCATGGCTTCAGGAGTGAACCTATCTTCTAAACCTGCAACAGTCAGGAGGGCATTCGTCTGGCCACGGCCCGTCCGCTCCCAGAAATTCCCTTGGGTGCTCGGGTAAAAATTGTTCCAGTACCAACTCGCGAACTAACCTCAAAAACGGCTCCGTGCAGGCCGCAGTACCTGCCCGCACCAAAGGAATACCTAAGTCCTCGGCCACATTCGCGGCCTCGACATCCAGGTCGTAGGCCGTTTCCATGTTTTCGACGATGAACCCAATCGGTACCACAATCAGAGTACCATCGAACCCGTCTCGGGCCAAGGCCTGGAGGTGCTGAACAATGTCTGGCTCCAACCACGGCGAAGTTGGATCACCACTGCGGCTTTGATAAACTAGGTCAAACTCTCGGAGCCCCACCCTTTCTGCTACCAACCGAGCCGCTACTGTAAACTGATGCACGTAAGGACTGACGGCGGCCATGGAGACCGGAAGGCTATGTGCCGAAAAGATCACCCGGATCTTACCGCGGGATCCATCCGGGAGTTTCCCTATGACCTCCTGGACCCGTTGGCCAACCGCTTCAATAAAGAGGGGGTGGTTATAAAATAACCGGAGTTTCCTGATTTCAAGATCGGCACATCCCACCTCCTGCCGGGCTTGCTGGAGGGCCTCCCGATAAGCACGACAACCTGCGTAAGATCCAAACGGAGAAAGCACGAGGGCCGTTGCCGTCTGGATTCCCTCCTCCGCCATCTGGATGAGTGCCTCCCCAATGGACGGATACCAAAACCGATTTCCCCAGTAGAGGGCCACAGGCGGACCCTCCCGTGCAAAAAGTTCTGCTAAATGGGTTAATAGTGCCCGACAAGCGGCATTATGGGGGCTGTGGCCGCCGAAACTCAAGTATCGTTCGGCCACAGTTTTCAGGCGGGTTTCCGGAATGTTCTTTCCCTGAGCCACCCGCTCCAAAAAAGGCCAAACGTCTTCGGGACGTTCCGGACCGCCAACCGAAAGCACAAGAACCGCCTCGGGCGTGCCCTTCGAGCTGGCCACGACTATTTCCTCCTTTGGTTTTTGGTTTTGGAAAAATTATGTTAGGCCCGGCGGAGAAACGTTGGCACCGTCACGACAAATTCTATCCGGCGGACTTCCACGAGTTTTCACAAACAGGGCGGGACCTACTGAGCGATGGTCAAGCCGCTTTTGAACTGTTACACGATTCGTGAAATCCGTGCCACTACCAAACGCAGATCGGGCCATCACGTAGCCAAGCGGGATTCCTGAGAGATTCCTCCCCTCGGACGGTCACCTGATGGGGATTCAAAAGTATGGTAAACTCTCGGTGATAACGCACCGGAAACCGGACAGGCGGTTATCGCTTACACCAAGGGGCAGAAGGTACCTTTCTGTAACAACATTTCAGACTTAAGAACCGAGTGGGTGGAACCAAAAATAGTGCGTGGGGCACCCGATCTGCGACGTAAGAACGAGGAAGAGCGACATGGAAAAGCTGAGAATCGACCCGGTCGGCCCATTTGAGGGCAGAATACGTCCGCCCGGTTCCAAGAGTCTTACAAACCGGGCTCTTGTGTGTGCCGCCTTGGCCGACGGTGTCTCCGTGCTCCGAAATGCCCTCTTTAGTGAGGACACGGAAGTGATGATGGATTGCCTCCACAAATTAGGGATTCACTTAGATCCAGCCCCGCAGTCCCGAGTAATCCGCGTTACGGGCACCTCTGGGAAGATCCCGGCGGATTCGGCGAATCTTTATACAGGCAATAGCGGCACCACCATGCGTTTCCTGACGGCAATGGTCGCCCTGGGAAAAGGGCGGTACCGCCTAGATGGAAATCCCCGGATGAGAGAGCGACCTATCGGAGACCTGCTGGCCGCTTTGCGGAATCTTGGAGTGGATGCTTTCTCCGAACTCGGCAACGGTTGTCCGCCGGTATGGGTGTGTCCCACGGGAAAATTCGGGGGGGAAACAGAGGTGGCGGGAGATATTTCGAGTCAATTCCTGAGCGGTCTCCTGATGGCAATGCCGTGTGCTCCATCACCGGTGTGTGTAAGGGTGCAAGGGCCATTGGTTTCGGTGCCGTATGTGGAAATGACGTTGGCAGTAATGGAGGCCTTTGGAATCCAGGTGGCCCGCCAGGACCTGAGTGTCTTTTCTACTCCCGGCAATCAACGATATAAAGGGCGGGAGTACTGGATCGAACCCGATGCCTCAGCCGCTAGCTATTTTTTCGGTGCGGCGGCTGTTACCGGGGGAACGGTGATCGTGGAGGGGCTGGGTAAACACAGCCTCCAGGGCGATGTTGCCTTTTGTCAGTGCCTAGAACAGATGGGTTGCCAAGTGCAGTGGGGAGATGAGAGTATTTGCCTTCGGGGTGGGAGACTCCGCGGGATCGATGTGAACATGAACGCTATCAGCGATACCGTGCCGACAGCTGCAGTTGTGGCATTGTTTGCCGAGGGACCGACAACAATTCGGGGTGTTGCCCATATTCGTCACAAAGAAACAGACCGAATAGCAGCTTTATCGCGGGAACTGCGAAAACTCGGTGCCCAAGTGGAAGAATTCGAAGATGGCCTGCGGATCCAACCTGGACCATTACGTGCCGCAGAAATCTGCACCTACGACGACCATCGGATGGCGATGAGTTTCAGCTTAGCAGCCCTGAAAGTAGAGGGGGTTATCATCGAGAACCCAGGTTGTACCTCCAAAACCTATCCGGAGTATTTCGAAGATCTGGTCCGTCTGACCGGCACGAGGACCCACCGGTTTCAGGAGTCGTAAGAGGCGGGTCACGGATAAAATTGACCTGGCGGAGATATAACCGACCTGGCCGAGCCGCCAGAATTCCAGAGCCGAAAGGCACCAATCCCCTCATGAGGGCTTGCTTGCGGGCAGCTTTGCCGCTAAAAATGTCCGAAACCCTAACCCTGCCGGACTTTAGCAGGAACCGGGCCGCTTACTACTTCCCTGTCTCCATCCAGGTCGAAGATTGGTGGCATCTCCGCAGAAAAGCTCGATATACGGACTGGTTGGGAAACCTAAGCCTGCACAAAGATCCCGCGCGCGGTTCTACTGGCAAACTTTGTGCGGCCAAATTCGGCCGAACTTAAAACTTCCCAACCTGTATGGGGACTCTTCGCTAGCCTGTCATCCCAGACATGATGGGGCTCCCGGGGATGCCTGAGGGCTTTCTTCCGAGCCGGGGATTTGAGTGCCAAGCCTCTGTGTCCCTTCGTGGGTCCAAAATTCCCTTCCATTCATAGACAATCCTTCACCGACAGGCCAATGCCGCACCGAGGGCAACTCCCGCCAACACACAGGACACCGGAGCCGTTTCCCCAAATATTCTCGAGGAATGAGCACCCTTCTGCCGCACACTTGGCAGGTTTCGGTCTGCATCGGGAAGTTGTTCATTGTCCCTCTCAACCCAGTTAACAAACAACGGATCCCCATTAGCTCAGTCGAAAACCACGGATCACGCCCAGAGCGACGGACCAACCCGCGTTAACTCGGGGCTCGTTTGGAGAGGGAATGCCCCAGCGAATTGGAAAGTAGGACAGAATCGGTCAATGATTCTCTCAAACGTTTTTCCTGAACTTCTTCCCCCTAAGCTGTTGCCTCTCAGATGGGTGGTATCCATCTACCGTTAGCAGGTGGTTAAGTTTTTTCCGGGTTCAACCGTTTGTTTGGGAGCAAGCTTTCCAACAGCGGCTTCCTTGATGCCGTTCTCCGAAGTTTCAACTTGCCGAAAGGAATCCCAATCTCCCCAAGTTGCACTAAACTCTACAGGATTGCGAATTTTGCCTGAGGGCCGAACACGGGTCACCACATGCCTTGGGTAGGAAGAGGCTCCATTGGTTGTAGGAAGCGACCGCTCGCAGAACCTGGTTGGAAATGCCAATCTCAAAATGACGTGGCATCTCCGAACTCGACCCCTCCAAGAAACCCTCACACCAGCCACGGGGCCGAACTCTGCCACAATGCTCCCCCTGACCGGGAGGAGGATACAGTGGCCCCTCGAAAAGCCTTGTTGAAAGTTGACCAACAAAAATTTAGCACACACTTTGCGGGGAAGTTGCCCGGGACTCTACTTTTTCCCAAGGAACCCTCGGGAGCAAATTAAGCTAAAGGGTAAAAGCAAAGTTACCCCACATCCGCCCACTTCAAAGAAGTGACTTCTGTGGCAAATCTCCTGAATACAACCTTGGAGTAAGGGTCTGCCTAAAAAGAGACCAGTTTTTAAGCCAATAATCAGCCCCCACGAACTAATATTCCACAATCGGGGGAAGAGCTCGGTATTAGAAAGAGGGGAGGCTGCCGTGGGGTTTACCGGGGTAGAAGCAGGTGCTACGCTATAAGTCTTCCTTTTGGAGTTGATGAGGCTAGGCGGTGAAAGCGGCCACCCGGGCAGTTAAGCCCCCTTAGGAGTGATGATTGCGGTTTTTGCCCAGTTGGATGCTTTTTTACAACCGAAAGTAGATTGCCAAACCCAGGTTCGCTACAGCCCGCCCTGCCAATTTTTCAGGAGATTTTGCTGATTTGAATGAGCCAAACGGGAAAATTTGGGCAAAATATTTCGGGGGCAATACTTCTAGCTAGGAAAAAAGAACATCAAGAATTAGCTCCAGACCCAGAAGTCAAATCTCGGCCGTGCCGGTTCGCTTGGCCGAGGGTATTGTAAAGCCGATCGGCACTAAATGCAGAAGAGGATGACCATGATGGGATACGTGCAAAATCTTCGCGATTCAAACATCAAGTGGGAACTATTCAGTGAAAAAGGGGATGAAAATCGAGGGGGTTTTTTAACTGCCTTAGTGGTATTGGCGATAGTTTTGGCCGTTTGTACAGGATGTCCGAAATCGGAGCGGCCGGCAGAGGTCCCCTCACCCAGAGTGACCCTACCGGCGGGCCCTGGAATTCAAGAGACAACTCCGACACTTCCCCCCCAAAAACTTGAGGTTGAAGAGAAGCAAAGAGCGGAGGTGGCCGCTGAGGTTCCGAAACCGGATCCTGTTTCCCAGAAAGTGATCGAACGCATTAAAGCCCTAGGCGGTAGGTATGAACTCGATCCAAAAACCGGATCGATAGTGATGATCGACTTGAATTCTCGCCAGCTCCCGGCCACGGACGAAGACCTGGAGTTGTTCGCTCAAGTGCCCAGTTTACAGCGGCTTTATCTGTTTGGGGCAGAAATTCATGACCGTGGGGTAGAAGCCATCGCCAAGCTCTCCAATCTGCGGGAACTTATTCTCGAGAACACCGAAATCACTCTTAAGGGAGTTGAAGCTGTTGCCCAGCTAAAAGATCTCGAAATGCTGAATCTACGGCGTTCCACGTACTTAGATGATAGGGCTCTGGAATTGATCGGAAAGATGACCTCGCTGAGGCGTCTCTTTCTGCTCTACAACAACTTTACCGACGCAGGCATGTCCCATCTTGCCCAGCTTGAGAAGCTTGAACTTCTTGATCTCCGAGGGTGCCTCCAAGTAGGCAATACGGGTATCGAACGCCTTAAGCCTCTCAAGAATCTTCGAATACTACGTATTCGGAGTTATGCGGTGACAGACTCGGGCTTGGAGCAATTGAAAAACTTTGAAAAACTCCGGATATTATCCCTGGAGGACTGCGGGATAACGGATGCTGGGCTTGTCCATCTAAAAGAGTTGCCCCTCCAAAGTCTCACGTTGATGCGGTGCAACCTTTCTGACGCAGGGTTAGAGCATCTCTCTGCAATGAACGCACTGCGAGAACTTTCCCTGCGAGATAACTTCATTACAAGCGACGGGTTGGCTCACCTGCGGGAGCTAAAAAATCTGACAAGCCTCGATTTAAGCGAAAATACGGGAATCGATGACAAAGCGATGGAATTTATCGCGAATTTGACGGAGCTGGAGGTCTTAGATCTCTGGAATACCCGAATTACAGACAAGGGGATGGAAGTTCTCCCTAAGTTGCCGAAGCTTCGCTGGCTAAGTTTGAAAAACCTCCCCATCACGGATGAAGGGGCAAAATGGCTTGGGGCCCTGGGGCGGTTGGAATATCTGGATCTCGAGCAAACCCAGCTCACGGACAACGCTATCCCGGTACTGGGCAAATTGCAGTCACTGCGGGAACTTAATATCAAGCTAACAGGTATCAGCCCTGAAGGTGCCGAAAAACTCCGCGGCTTACTCCCCAAAGCAAAAGTAAGTTTATAAACCTTATTTGCACTACTGCTTTAGGAAAGCCGCGAGCCGGAGCAAGCTTTTGGGGAAAGGTAAATGAACCGCTTCACCCCGCTTGGCCGAATGTTTAAAGGGTGAATGAGCTGGATTTGTGTTTGAAAAACCTTGAGTTATACCTATTGAAACGTGTATTGCCGAATAATCAAGGCACCAATCACCGAATCGGGAATCCGTCGGATTCCAGGGAAAGAAAATCTAGCCAATTTGTGCCCTCTAGCATTTTTTGCACCAAAGCCGGGGTCCTCCGACACCGAGAATTCCGGAGATGTTCCCGGAGAGCTCCCGAATTCCGGTGGAATCAGGGTTGCCAGCACGATTCATTGAAAATCTGCGGTATCTTTCGGGGAATGGGGATAGCTTGAAGCCCCTCCGGGGAAGTCCTCACAAACTCACAAAGAAGGTACTTTTTGGCTTGCCTGCCCAAAGCCCTGAGCTCGTCGGCACCTGGTGTCGGTTCGTCCACCGGAACGTTTGTTGCGGTCCCGAGATGTAATTTTCAGACCAAAGCCACAGTCTACGGCCCGCCTCTATTGCTCCTGGCTAATCGTTAAGCCCCCAAAACTCGGGCTGTTTAGCCCAGCTTATATTCCCTGGCTTTGTAACGATGAACAAACCTCTCAAAGCCCATTAAAACAGCCTTTTGGTAAGGGGACACCGTCGAGGACAATCGGACCGCTGGGAGGCTGGCCATTTCGGGATAACACATCGGGCTACCATGCTCTTTCGGCCCACAAAACGGCGAATGGGATCTAGAGCTCTCCCCGGGAGGTATCCTTCTTGTAGAAACTACCTCTAAAGGGGGGATTTGGTCGCAAATCCAATATGAGCAAAGGGAAAAGGGGTTCTCGGAACTCCCATCCAGATATTTTTCAAAAAAAACTCCTGTGCTGGTGTCCCCCCAGTAATGGCCCAGCCTCATAGGGGCTGTAACCTTTAAAGCCGCCTTTGGCCAGCGGTTCTCAACTCCTTCAAAACTCTGGACGAAAATAGTGAGCTATCGCGAACACGGGTGGAAAACTCGAACCGGAAAAGTTACCACCTTCTCGCGAGGGCAACAATCTGGTGTCCTTCTACCAACCCAAGGATTCGGAAGAGGGCCAGAGGAATTTTCAGGGTTGCCCGAAGTATCTTTGACGGGATCACCTTCCGCATGGTTGCCCATGGTAAAAAATTTGTTCGGATCGTAACCGGTTTGAGCCCCACCCGTGCCAATGCTGTGCGAAGGGCTTTGCGTGTAAAAAATTGTAGGTGTACAGGTGGTTGAGCTTCCGGTCGCGGATCTAAAAAGATAAAAGGATCGCGGGCATTTGGAACGGAAATAGCCACGACTCCTCCGGGGCTTGCCGCTTTTCCGAGCATCGTAAGGAATCCGAGGGGATTCACAACATGCTCGAGAACTTCGAAGGCCACGACCGCATCAAAATCCGGAGCGGCATTTTTCTCTAAAAAGTCTTCCAGGGTTCCGTGAAACACCGGCAATCCGAGCGAAAGGGCCACTTGTACAGCAGGGAGGGAGATTTCGACCCCTTGGGCCTTCCAACCGCGGTGTAAAGCCAACTGGAGAAATCGGCCTGAACCACAACCCACGTCGAGAAGTCGGCCAGTCCCCAAGGGATGTGGAAAAGCCCGAAAGAAGATTCGTTCGCAAAAGGCTAGGCGGTGTAGTCGGGCGGGATCACGGGCCCGGGCCAGTACGGACATATATTCCGGTGACTGCACGTAAAGCTGATCGTACAAAGATCGACACTGCCCCAGGAGTTTACCGATGCCTGACTCACCCTGCCCTAGGGGTTTACCGATGCCCTCCCCGACACAAAACGTGGGTCTGAGGGCAAAATAGAGAGCACAGAAACGACAAAACCAAAGAGGAGAGTAACGATAAAAAAATTCCGGACCCGCCACAGGGAGGTCGCATATCGGGCAGCGGCACTCCCTGGGAAAGGAACTCGATTGGGCAGCCTTCGGCGGTGACACAACTTTTTTACCCTGCCAACCAATGGTTGCGGACTTTTCATCCTGAGGATGCCACCTTCGAGGAGTCACCCGAAATCCGGAAAACACTCAGGAATAGCAACCTCTTGATCACCTTCGAAACTTCACTCGCCCACCCACGATAACAAGCACCGCCCGACCTTTCAAAGTCCAACCCCCAAAAGCGGTATTTTTGCTTTTGGATAACAATTCTTCCGGATCCACCGTCCACTCTAGGTTCGGATCAATAATGGTGACATCCGCATCCACCCCTGGTTGCAAGGTTCCTTTTGGAAGACCAAGAATTCGGGCTGGATTGATGGTCATCTTCTCAAGGGCTTGACTCCAGGAGAGATAGCCGGGCTGGATAAGTTGGGTGATTACCACACTCAGGGTAGTTTCCAAACCGACGACGCCAAAAGGAGCCCGATCTAACTCTTGCATCTTCTTTTCCTTGGCATGGGGAGCATGATCGCTAGCGATGACATCGATGGTGCCATCCGCCAACGCCTCGAGCAAGGATTCGACGTGCTCTCGCGACCGCAAAGGAGGATTAACCTTGAAATTGGAATCAAAACTCCGCAATGCCTCATCTGTTAAGGAAAAGTGGTGGGGAGTGACCTCTGCGGTAACCCGAACGCCGCGGTTTTTCGCCCGACGAATTGCCTGGACACTCCCCTGCGTGGAAATGTGCATCACATGGAGCCGGCCCCCCGTGCTCTCAGCCAAAGCGATATCGCGAGCCACCATCGCATCCTCGGCTACTGCAGGTATCCCTTGCAACCCCAAAATTAGAGAAACCAGCCCCTCGTGCATAACACCACCGGCTGTAAGCTCGGGAATCTCGGCGTGGCTTAGGATAGGCTTGTCGAACATCAAGCAGTATTGAAAAGCCCGCCGCATTAATTCGGCGTTGGCAATAGGAGACCCGTCGTCGCTGAAAGCGACGGCCCCGGCCTCGCATAATTGGCCGATTTCCGCCAGCTCCTTTCCTTCGCGATTCTTGCTCACACAGGCGATAACCGCCACATTGCAGTGGTCGGCCCGGGCTGCTCGTTCACGGACAAAGTACACGGCGGCCTGGGTATCGATCGGCGGGTCCGTATTCGGGCAACAAGCCACGGTCGTGAAGCCACCGGAAAGGGCAGCAAGGGTACCCGTAGCGATTGTCTCGTCTTCTTCGCCACCAGGTTCTCGAAGATGAACATGCATATCGATCAAACCGGGACAAACGATTTTACCGGTGGCGTCAATAATCTCTTCCTGGCCAGTCGGAACGGCATCCAAGCCGGCAATTTTGCCGTTCTCGATTAACAGATTCGTCACCCGGTCTAAATTCTGGCTAGGGTCAACCACTCGTCCGTTGACGATCAGAATCCTTTCCATACGACTAGGTCCCAGTGTGCAAGAAGGTCCTGTAGTATTTCCCACCCGCCTCTCGTGTCTCTACTCCTTTCCCCCGCAAATTAGCAGCCAAAGTACGGCCATTCTGATGGCTACCCCATTGCTCACCTGAGTGAGAATAGCGGAATGCGGACCATCCGCCACATCGGGAGAGACCTCAACACCACGGTTTATCGGGCCCGGAGCTATCACCAAAACAGAGGGCTTGGTACGTGCTAACCGCTCCCGATTCATGCCGTACAAATGGGCATATTCCCGAACCGATGGGAAAGGACGTGTAAGTTGGCGTTCAAACTGGATCCTTAATAAATTGAGCACATCCACCCTGGGTAAAATCTCATCCAGACTGTAGCAATATTCGACACCTAACTCTGCCCAACGAGGGGACACCAAAGTCGAGGGGCCGCACACGACCACGTGAGCCCCTAACTTCTTTAGGCCCCAGATATCGGAACGTGCTGTTCGGCTGTACGCAATATCTCCCACCAAAGCAACGGTCAAGCCCTCGATCCGACCAAAACGCTGACGGATCGTCATGATATCCAACAAGCCCTGCGTCGGATGTTCGTGAGGTCCATCTCCAGCGTTGATGACCGAGCACCGGAGGTGCTGAGCGAGTAGATGGGGTGTCCCCGGGGTGGAATGCCGAACAATTACCGCCTCCGTTCCCATGGCCTCCAGATTTTTCGCCGTGTCAACCACCGTTTCTCCTTTGGAAAGGCTGCTTGTGGCAGCAGAAAAATCGACCATGTCCGCTCCTAATCGTCGGGCTGCTAACGCAAAGCTCGTGCGAGTACGGGTCGAATTCTCAAAGAAAAGGTTCACACAAGTCTTGCCCTCCAGAAGAGGGATCCGACGTCGGCCTTCTAACATTAGGCGGTGGAAAACCTCGGCTGTATCAAGAATAGTGATGATTTCTTCTGCCGAAAGATCTTCCAGACCGAGCAAATGCTTCCGCTTCCAGTTGGCGGGCAGAGACTCCAATTCCGGAATGCCGATACCCATGGCTCGATCAGGCCTCCGTACTTGTTTGAGCCCTCACAATACCGGTTTGAGACACTTGAAATTACTTCGATAGCCCCTGGAATCTTCTCTTAGAGCGTCGACGACCAGTACTATGGGTGCATCTTGAGCTCCGAGCCTATACCGGTTTTTGACAGGGTCTTTTTCAAAGCCCTCGACCGAAGCAAACCAGACACATGTCATCACTCTGAGGACGATTCCCCACAAACCGGCGGACATCGGCGATCAGCCCTTCTCCCAGCTGCTCTACATTTGAGGAAGCAGATGCCAAGAATCTTTCTAAACGATCGAAGCCATAGACTTCATTTTTTTCATTCATGGCCTCGGTGATGCCGTCAGTGTATAAAACAACACTTTCTCCGGGGTTCAACGGAAACCTCGCCGAGCGATAGGAAAAGCCGGAGACTACACCAAGAGGAAGGCCAGTCAACCCCTCCCCTACACGATCAAGTCGGCCATCTGCCCGACGGATGATCACCGGTGGATGGCCGGCACTGGCTAACTCAATCTCATGGGTAGCAGGATCCAGCACCACCGCTACCATGGTGACAAACCGATCTTCCCAACGGCTTTCACAAAACACCTCGTTGAGCCGGGCCAAAGCCACGGCTGGTCGCTCTTCGGTCAACAGCACCTGGGGAGTCTCCGCCGATAACCGAGCTACCAATAACGAGGCCGAAAACCCTTTTCCCGACACATCTGCAACTACCACCCCGTACCGTCCGCTCGGTAACCGAACATATGCGTAGTAGTCACCCCCTAACTCTTTGGCCGGATCGTAAAAATCGAAGAAACTGTACCCGGGAATCTCCGGAGGACCTGCCGGCAGGAAACCCTGCTGCAGCCGCTGGGCGTTGGCCAATTCTCGGCGGATCTCCGCCTGCTCGAGGGCGATCTCATGCAGCTGGGCGTTCTCTACAGCAATTGCCGCCTGGCAAGCCACACTTGCCAAAACCTCAAGATCGTCTTCGCTAAAGTGGGCGGCTTGGTCACTGGTGTCGAGCTGAATAACCCCGAGTACCTCTCCCTCGGAGCTCACCAACGGTACACACATCACCGAATGAATCTGAAAATCCACAATGCTCTGTGCCATATGGAACCGGGTATCCAAGGCGGCGTCGGCAGAAAGGACAGCCTCCTTTTTATCCATGGCCTGCTGCAAAATAGTGCCGCTTAACCGCATCGTTTGGTGGGACCTCTGTCCCCGGTGCCGAGCGGCTTGAATGGCAAGCCGGCCCGTCTGCCGATCTTTCAAAAGGATGAAACCTCGCTCCGCCTGTGGAAAAATCACAAAGAGGGCATCCAGCACTTTTGGCAATACTTCATCAAGAGCCACCGCCCGGGCCAAGCTCTGACTGATTGCCAGGAGGGCCTTCAATTTGGCAGCCGGATTAACAGCAAGCCGCACCGAGGAATAAGTGTCGGCCATATCCAGCGTCGACATGACGGTGGAGGAACTGGCGGGAATTTCCTCTTCGATAATCGTTTCTCGATGGGAAATCCCTTTCGAAATGCCTCGAGAAGCCTCCACCGGTTCTCCAACATGGAAAACAAATTCCATGTCGCAAATGCGGATCCGGTCATTCTCCTGCAGTTTAGTAGGCCGGTCCACGACCATGTCGTTCAGATAGGTCTTGTTCCGACTGTTCAGGTCCTCAATGAAAAAGTCGTTACCTTGCCGCAAAATTCGAGCGTGGTAACGGCTCACGGCGGGAAGCGGAAGCACAATATCACAGTTGGGGTTGCGACCTAAGACAACGGAGTCCCGGTTAATCGGATAAGTTTGACCCGGATTACCCCCCCGAAGCACGCGGAGAACAGCCATCGGAATTCATTCCTTTTGAAATCCGGAAACGCCGAGAACGCAGAGCCAAGTCGGCTCCGACTCCGAAACTTTCCCCTAATCGGGAGATTTTAAAACGGGATGTTACGGCTCGTCAACGATTCGCCTAATAAGCTGCCAACAAATTTATGCCGGGAAATTAAAGTCCATAGGCCTTCCTCCCCAACCTGCGGTATTTCAGGGCAGAAACTCGGTTCTGATGCATTACTTTGGCGAGGCAACCAGCATCCCACAAGTTTACCGGCCAACCCTTGCGTCCTCCGCGACTTTTCATTCCCTGTTGTCCACGGTCCGATTATCCTCCGATTCAGGGTGCTCAAGCCGGCTCTGCAAAGCGGTTTTGCGACTCACTGGAATGGCCTTTCCGCCCGGGCTGAGGTCCACCCGGCATCCTACCTTATTCATGCAGCTTTTTGTTTATGCAGCTTCCTTATTGTTTATGCAGCTTCCTTATCTACCCTCTTTAAATAGAGCTTTCATTAGATAGAGCTTCCAAACACGGGATTGTCCGGATCTTCAACACCGCCGGCAGCCGGTCACCACGTCGCCTAAGGAGGGAACTGTCTCTCCACCGGTTCCCTTGAATTCCACAATCTTCCGGAATATTGCTTAAGCGGGATCGATTGCCCAGGCCGAGCGGATCTCCAGGAAAAAAATTCTTTGGCCAAGCCCTTACGCCCCCCTTCGGTTTGCAAAGTACTCACGAAGTGCGATATCCCACGGAGGTAGAGGGGGTGCCCCCGGCAATCGGAGATACTTCGAGCAATCCAAGACACTGTAGGCCGGCCGCTGAGCTCGTGCCGGATATTCTTCCGAGGAAATCGGTACACATGGGACAGCCAAGCCGGCTAGTTCCAAGATGGAGCGAGCAAATTCAAACCACGTCGTTTGCCCCGAGTTCACCACGTGGTATGTCCCCCAGTGTCCTTTCTCCAGGAGGAAAAGGATTGCTCGGGCAATGTGAGGCACATAGCTCGGGCAGCATACCTGGTCATTCACCACCCGTAAGACCTGCCCTTGACATGCTTTCTGAAGAATGGTCTCCACGAAATTTCCTGCGGAATTGACTCCCAACCGGCCGTAAAGACCACAGGTCCGCACTATGATGTGCTGCGGACACTGCCTTGCCTCCTTTTCTCCTTCGAGCTTGGTAGCTCCATAGACATTGACCGGTGCAGGGGGATCTTCTTCGGAGTAAGGGCTCCGGCGGTTGTAATCGCCGCCGAACACATAATCCGTGCTGATATGCACCAAGGGACACTTATTCTTGATACAGTATTCCGCGGTGTATCTTACGGCCAGTGCATTGACGGCCCGAGCCCGATCTGGCTCCTCTTCAGCCTTGTCTACCCGAGTATAGGCTGCTGCATTAATAATCGCTGTGGGACGGGTAATCTCCAAAAATCTTTGGAAGGACTCACGACAAGTGATGTCAATCTCCGGCAAATCCACAGGAACAGCTGACAGCCCCAAGACCCGACACAGTTCCTCGCCCAATTGCCCCCTAGCACCCGTGACCACAATCCTTGGTGGCTCGCTCATGCCCGTTGGACCCAGAAATTTTAGGTGGATTCAGATATTTGGTAAGCCCCAAACGGCAGTCGCGATCCCGGTCGATAAAAGCTTACCAGCCCGTTGCCCATCAATACCGCTGATAAAGTCCGCCGCGTAGGCCTCACCCACCCAATGCCGGTAACCCGCCACTACGGCCGCAGGCAACACTTTCCCCAATTTCTCACCAACCTTCAATCCGACAATTTCTCACCCATCTTCAATCCGAAAGTTCTTACTAACCTCCAATCCGAAAGTTCTTACCAGCCTTCAATCCGAAAGGGATGGTCCGGTCGTTCCTCATGCCGAATCTCATCTACAGGGGCTTGCCGGTTCCACCCCGCATAAAGTCGGTTCGGGCAGTTAAAAACTAACCCCGGGCCCGATCCCACATTGTGATAAGAGTGAACCACTCCAGGAGGAATCACCACAGCCCAAACCTCTCCTTCTGGAAACTCCAACTGCATTCGTACCCCATAAGTCGGTGACGAAGGCCGATTATCCCACAAGTACAGCCGGAACGTACTGGACCCTATAAACACAAAATGGTCGGACTGATCCCGGTGCTCGTGCGGGCCGCGAATGATCCCAGGGCCTGTCTGACTCACATAGGCCATCACCGGCCAAAGTTTCTCGGGAATTTCATCCTGCCGAAACAACTCGACTAACCAGCCGCGGGCATCCTGATGCACCTTGAGCCGTCGGGGACAAATGCCTTCAATCTCACCGTTGCGAAACATCTTTTCTTCCATTCCTTGTAAACCCTGTCGTGGCTACGAGGAATCACACTCCGACGGACTCTCCAAAGATCTTCCTGCCCTTGTCCTCAAGCAATGCTTCCTAGCAAGGTGTGCCATTTATTTCCTACCGAAAATTGTCCTCCCATAAGGCTACATTGACCCTCCCCCAAAAGCCAAGGGAGACCCCTTCCCCGATAAAAGCCCCTGTCATTTAGCAGCCACGATTCACCGGCTGACAATACACAACCTTCGGAGCGGCAGCTTCCCCCAAAGAACGCACGCCCGCCTTCTTCACACGGAGATTATTTGCTTACTTCCTACCGAATCGGTGCTCCAGCGACTCAACAAAATCACCACCCCAAGTTTTTCTTGCCAAAAAGCCTTCAAAGCCCCGGCAATCCCCGGTTTGTCCCTCCCCGAAGACGGCACCCAACAAAAACCACAGTTTATCTCACAAATTTCTTCCAAGTGAGTCCAGCGAGGAATCAACCCACCTTCGCCCCATATCCACAACGTTCAACATACCCCAAGTTTTGCAATTTCCCGGTACCGCAAGTCTTTTGTTTTATAACGAACGAGGGATTACCTATGTTTTATGACGAACGGGGGACTAAGTGCATCATCTTAAGCCTACTAAAATCCAACAAATCCCCCGACGTAAAACTTATCCCCTTTGATCCCGGTAGGGTGCACTTAAACTCCCATACTTCCAGCGAAGGTAAAGTCTGAGAAAGCGTCGGGTACCTTGAAGCTACTGTCAACAATTCAGCCCCAAGGATGGCTGTTAAAAGGTGGACCCTTGATTGTGCCGCCAACCTCGGGAGCCTCCTTCCCCGTCGTGGCTCACAGATAACCTTCTCCAACGTTTAATTAAAGCAAAAGTCCCTATCCCATTGATCAAGCGATTTGCCCGTTGACACCGTACAAGCTTATCGAGGCGGGTAGTCAGATGCTTTTCTTGCTCTGGTCGTAACGTCCGACGGCCAAACCGGACCGCATAATAAACCTCCACAACCTCGGAGGGTAGGCAAATGAGATCGCTCGGCAAGTCAAAACGCTGTAAAGCAACTTCGGAACACTTCGCCCACTCCCGCGGGGTCTGTCCCGGCAACCGTTTCAGACCCAGTCGGGCCAGAATAACTTCCAACCGACGATAAAACGTGGCCAAGTGGGAGTCGACGCCAACATTTTCTCGCCTGCCGCCCCAGAGCACCGATCTCAAAACCCGCCGGATAGCCTCTCCCCGGACCCACCCTCGGAAAATCAATGCCACCAAGGTACCGGTGCCGATTAGCAGGAGGACCGCCGTGCCTAGGCCCCCTCGAGCAAAATCCACGATACCTACCCAAAGCGGATTCAGGGCTCGGCCGAACTCAGCAACACTGCGGATTGCCCGTTCCCAAATTCTGCCCGCTAGGGTGGAAATCGGACGATAAACCGTCTCCTCCTGCCGCGACTGGTCCATTTCCACCACATATTGTCTCCAAAGGAAATCAAGCCAATCCAGCCAACGCCACATGGCCCAAAAAAGTTTCTTGGGAAGAGGCTGTGCGGCAGCCGGCGTGGGATCCAGTCGAAGCCAGGCTCCCGCCGCACCAGCCCAAAATGGACCCTCCAGCCGGAGATCCTCAGGGATTTGATCAGGCCGAAGATAGGCCTCCACCCAGGTATGGGCGTGAAGCTGGCGAACCTGGAAAAATCCTCCTAGCGGGTTCCACTCCTCGGTCTTATACCCCACGACCAACCGGGCCGGAATTCCCTGACTCCGGAGCATCAATACCAAAGCCGTGGCAAAATACTCACAGTGGCCTCGGGGATGATGGGCAATGAAGTCTTCGATGGGATCCAAACGGGGGCTTCGCGGTTGGGCCTCCAAACTGTAGGTGAATCGCCCCGAATCCCGGAGCTGGCGTTCAAAGATTCTCGCCATGGTATAAGGATCATTCCGGGAAAGGCGGAATTGGTGTACCCATTCCTCCGCCAAAGCGATCAAAGTTGGTACCGCACCGGGGCCTTCGCGAGGAGGAGGCTTCCGGAGAGCAGGATCCAAGTCGGCCCGGGTTCCCGTGGGCATCACAAGCCACTGTTGCCCCTCGTGAAAAGCTGGGGTCATTAACCGATATTGGAATCGCGTCCCTAAAAGCTCGGCGGATCGCACAAGCACCATTTTATGCAGGTCGATCATTACCCCCGGATTGTCGTGGATGTTGACGATGGGCCAGACACAGAAGAGTTGCGGCCGATCCAAAGGTTCGATCGTAATTTCTTGGCGGACAAGACCTTCCCCATTAGGCGGGGATACTTTTTGAAGAGGCCAGAGACTTATGGGGAGCGATGCCGCAGGGTGAGACCATTCCCCACCGGTGTATTCCGTCAGGACTGCCCCCCGTAGGTAGATCGCCCCTGCGACCGGATAACGCTCTCCTGTGCGGGGATCCAAAAAGCGGATTCGCAGCACCTCTTGAGGATTTTCCACTGCCCTACCCAATTCGCCTAACCGCACTCGGTCGCTGAATCCTACGCTCCTTACAGGCATTCGGGCTAAGCCCCGGAACGCGTGCGTTCGCGGCCGAGGGGCCAAGAAGAATATGGCCAGGGTTACTAGGAACGTTACTCCCAACACCCGGAAAACATGGTGCCTAACAGTGCGGATGACCTGCCTTTCGTTCTCATGTCCCAAACGAAGATCACTCCGAAATTCGATCCTCCCGGCCCGATCCTGGGCCGCTCCACCCACAGCCCCAGAACCAAAGGGAGGAACCTCGCCCACTATCTCTCGATAGATGCAAAGAAGTCCCAGAGTGGAGGGGGCCAAGATGAGATAACTAATCAACAAAATCCCAAAGACTACACTTTGACTAAGGGCAGCTGCTACCACCACTTGAAGAAGTGCCAGCAGGGTTAAAACCCAGCACGTTCGAGGATCTTTCTCTTGGAAAAGACATACGATCTGCATGTACACCAGGATATTCGCGATACCCAACATCTGAGCGGTACCACGAAGTTGGATCATATTCCAAACCAGAAGGATTAGAAATGTACCGCCGGCCACCAAGTTAGTGATGAAAAAGTTAAGCCGGACCCAACGGAAAACGTCCGTAAACACGAAAGCCGCAATGGCGGCTACTAGAACAATAAACGGCAAATCCAGATCCCGCTGTCCCATACCCAGCAAAAGGGTTGCCAGGACAGCGGTGACCGCTACATGAATCTGCAAAGCTCTTTGAATAAGAGCGGGTCTATATAAGATCTCCGAGCCCTCCATTAGCCGGCCTCGAGGAACCCACACCCTAACCTCACCATCCAATTTCTCCAACGTGCCACGCGAAATAAATTTCACCGTCGGAATCCCTCGGACGGTCACCCTGAGGTTCATGCATCTTTCAAATAGCAATCGGAAGTCCCTGCCAAGGCTTCGAACTAACCGAGCTGCCGGAGTTGAAGAACCTCCGGAGTTCGACTAAACCCCTCGAAAACTCAGGTTTGTGCTATGGGACCTCCAAACAATTTTCAAGCTTTGAGGGGCTAATTCGCACGAATGTCAAACATTCGCCGGGCAAGCTGAAATCGCCTCCCCAGTGGTCAAAAGTCCCACGGTTTCAAAAACGGCGAAGCAGCCTCCCCCACCGATTTGATCGTTAGTTTTTACCGCTTTGCCGCTCAAGCCAGCTTCTACCCTCTACAGTCAAATTTCGAAAACGCACACTCGGGAAAGCCTCCCGCCTGTGGCCTTAATAATTCCGGCAATGCCCTTTCTCTAGTTTTTCAGCCGGCAAGTTCCGCGAAAGGCACCCAATCATTTCTCTCGCCTCTCTGCACGAGACGTTCTGCCTCCTTGGCAGTGGATTTGCAACTGCTCTCAAGACCCGAATCCAACAACCCTTCGTCTGCCGATTTGAGCCCTCCGTGGAGCCTCCGGCTTACTCTCCCCGTTCCTTAATCACCCAGGATCCGGCTGCCGGCAGATTCCCCCAGGCGAGTTGTCGCTGATCTTTTGGAAAACCACCAGACATAAAAATTCCTGAAGACTTACCTTTTCCGTGGTCGTATGAGCTGCGAATCCCGGCAGGAAATCTTCCGTCTAAACAGCTTCCCAACTGACATGGGAGAGTAATTCTTTCGGCAGGAGTGATCACCCAGTCCTTTTCAAGCTCTGAAGCCCAGGCTGATCCATTCCCCGCTAAGGCAAACCACCGACTAAATGTACAGCATCGGATAACCTTCTAAGCTGGTGGGCACGGTCACCACACGAAAACAGGTCGGAATCAAGATAGCCCGAAAGAACCAACGGTTTCTGCCTTCGGGCGATCTCGGGGTAGAAACCTGAAAACACATTTCGTAATGTTCTCAGGCCAATCTGCCAAACCGGCTCTTATGTCCATTGGAAAAACTCCGAGATTTCCGGGCCGGATACCCGAAAAATCCCTGGGGAGAGTCCTCGTGCTTCTCGGACTCCCAAATCCGATGGCGTTCTTTGTGAAGAAGCCCAATTATCAGCACGCAGAGAGATGAAAAGAATTTCTGCTTCGGGGGCAATATGCTGAGAGAACTTTTTCCACATGTGGTCGAACGTGTCCCTCCTTGGAACTTCCGCCATCGCGAGCTGCTCGAGGGCAACCCGCAGGAACGGAGTAGAGCCCGGGGCCGAAGCCCACCAAGGCATGTGGCCTGCTATGGCCAACAGCACATTTGTGCCCCCTTCCCGGCAAAGTTGACGAACCACTGTGGCCGCAAAGCTCACTGCCAGCTCGATTTCCTCGAACTTCCGGGTTCCATCATCCGAAGCCGATTCTCTGTACAAATCCACAATCACGGCCACATCACGATTTCGGGGGCTACAAAACTGACGAACTACAAGCTTCCCGTGACGTGCGGAGCTCCGCCAATGGATCCATCGGAGACTATCTCCACGCTGCCAAGCCCGAACCCCATAAAACTCATGGCTCAGCCGGCTTTCTCGCTGAGTTCGTCCCGGAACCCCTTCTAGATGCTCCCGCCGACGAGCATACCATTTTCGCGTCAATCTTCCTATCCGGGGGAAAACAACAAGTTCATCTTCCAAAGGAACCACCGAACGCCGCTCAATTAGGCCGAAAGGAAACTGCGTGGCAACCATAAGCGGACCGAATCGGTAGCGACCCCGATGCTCTAATCGGCCCTCATAAGTAACTATTCTCTTCTCCCCCGGGCCAAGAAAGGTGATGAGAAGCGGAACCTCCCTGGATTCCCCGCTAACTACTGGCCCCTGGGATGTGATTTGATCTACCAAACGAAGAGCACACACAGATGAACGTTTCGACAGGTTTGCGACTTCTAACTGGACCACCACAAGGTCCCGGGCACATACCGCCTGGGGGAGCAATCGGCGGATTTGTAAGGTTCGTAAGGCACGTCGGGCCAATCGCCAGTTGTATATCAGGGGGCCGAGTAGCATACCGGCTAAAATGAGCATCAGATTTATCTGCCGCATTACCGCCACCGCCGCCACCACGACCAGAATCGCAAGGTAGTACACCCCGGCCCGAGTCAGCCGCACCCGCGGCAAGGACCCATACCAAATTTTGGGGTGGGGCATCCGGTTAGAGAGGCTGCGGGTATCAGGAGACTTGTTTGGAAACGAGTTTCGCGGGATTTTACCCATGATGGGATCATGACCTCTAAAACCGACACAAGTCATGCCGGCACTGGCACTTGGTCCACAATCCGGCTAATTAAAGCCTCTACTGCTGCCCGCTGTCCACCTTGAAGATATCCTCGCGGTATTACCCGATGGGCGAGCACCGGAACCGTCAAGCTTTTGACGTCGTCCGGCACCACGTAATCCCGTCCCTCCACAAATGCCAGGGCTTGGCTTGCCCGGTACAAAGCAAGGGTTCCTCGTACACTCACGCCAACGTGGAGATCCGAACAACCTCGGGTTGCAGCCACAATGTCCAAAATGTATTCCTCGATCGCCGGTTCCACGTGGACATCCCGTACTGCCCGTTGCAATTCCAGCACCTGTTGGCAATCCAGAACCGGCTCCAATTGCTGAACGGGCTGTCCGTAGCGATGAGCCTCCAATAAAGCCCGCTCGCTTTCCCGGTCCGGATATCCCACGGAAATTCGAAACAAAAACCGGTCAAGTTGGCTTTCCGGTAACGGATATGTGCCTTCAAACTCCAGCGGATTTTGCGTGGCGATCACCATAAACGGCTCGGGAAGTGGCATCGTCTGTCCGTCGATTGATACCTGGCGTTCGGCCATAGCCTCCAACAGCGCGCTTTGTGTCCGGGGAGTCGTTCGGTTGATTTCATCGGCGAGAACAATGTTTGCGAAAATGGGCCCGCGGACTACCACAAATCGTTGCTCCCGCGGATCGAAAACACTGCTGCCGGTAATATCTGCAGGCATCAAATCGGGAGTGAATTGAATCCGGTGGAAGCTCCCTGTCACACTGCGTGCCAAAGCCTTGCCAATAAGCGTCTTTCCCACCCCCGGAACATCCTCCAAGAGGACATGTTCCCCTGCTAGGAGAGCCACCACACACATTCGCACGACTTTCGCCTTCCCCAAGACCACCCGGTTGATGTTGGCTTCGAGAAGGCCGATCAAAACATTCATCTGACTTGCAGTTTGTACTTCCATATGCCGGTTACCCTGCCGCCCGACAAGGAATTGCAAATGCAACTCCTCGATAAGTTGTGCTTTGGGTATCACAATGTTCCGGAAGCCGCGGGCTTGCCTTCGGCCTCCTCAACAAATTCCTACCTCCCAAAATCGTGGAACAAGATTAAGCAAACAGACTCCCGGAATTCCGAAATTTCCGCCTCAACTCTACCCTTGTGGTTGTTTGAAGTGCTTTTATTTGCCAGTTTATGCCTGAACCGACGTTATGACTCTGTTGGAGCTGGAGCGGAAGCCGAACTCTTCGTTTCTTCCTCTCTGTCCGTGCAGCTTTCTCTATCCCACCCTCCATCTCCGGCGGCTTTTGGGCTTGCTGAGCAACCCAACAAATGCCCTTAGAAACCCCTCCATTCATTTCCCCTTTGGGAGCCAATGGGGACTCCGACCTAACCAACTTACAGCCCCAAGCCGCCGAGACAGTTAATTATTAAACACCTCAGCGTTCTGGGTGGATCGGAACCGCACCACAGACCCCGCATAGGGAAAACCCCGATCAATTTTACACCGGACCGGCCGTAAACCAGCGAGATTCGTGAAATCGTGGCCCAGCGGAACCCGCAGCCCATTCTACCAATAGCTGTAAAAAGAGAAGCCCTTGCTGCACCTGAGCACTAGATTCCCCTCGGAAAAACACAACCGTAGTACAAACCTTTGATCGGGTATGCAGTCACGAAGAACCATGTTAGGGATTGGAAAATACACCCCCCGGCCGAAAACTACCACAGATTGTCGGGGACCCTCGTCCGCGTGTGCGGAGTAAAAAGGCGGTTCTCAGATGCCGTCCTTCTATGGGCGGGATTTGCTATTCCTGCCAGTTCTTGCAAAAGAACTAAACTTGCTTCTGGTTTGGCGAAGTCCTGTAGGGAAACCGATGGCTCCGGAAAGAAAACACAGCACCCATCGGGCTGCACACACCACCTCAAAGGTTACAAAATCTGTGGTTGGCGAGGTTATTTCAGGGAGCGAGAAGACGCCCTATGTGGCGAGCTTAAAAAGCAAGAGAAAGCTCAGCATCACCGCTTCAGGAGAGGCGGATTACTAATGGAGATGCTGGGCGCCATTGTCCTTTCGAGGGACCGGCCCCGGGAGAAAAGGAAACCACGAGGTCACAGGCCTTACCATTTTCGCCGGAAATCGGTCGGGCAACACAAGCAAGGGCTTGGTAAGACCAAGATCTTAGCCAGTGGGAGCCTACCTCCCCCACCAATCTGGGCTATTTCACGGGTTTCATCCCCCAAACACCAGGAAGCCGGGGATCCCTCCTCCAGCAACATCTTTTAGAATACCGTCTTTTGGGATCTGCCCTGGCCCCCAGGGTTCCTCACTCGGCAAAACGTGGCAATTAAAGGGACGAACCCGGCCGAGGTTGGAAGTCCGAACAGGTTCCGAAACCCCGATCCGAACACATCCCGAATCCCCGAATCGCTCAACCAAGGGGACAGGCCGACAAAAGGACAAGCCGGTCCTAAAGTGCCCTGGGACCAACTCCGTACCCCCTGCCCTCACCGAGGCGGGTACAAAAGGGCAGCCCGTTTCTTAGGCTGGTTATCAGAAGAAGCAGAGCAAGACCTTCGACTGATTTCGCCCTCGCCCCTCCCGCGGCAGCAATCCCGCCCCCGGCTACCACCGGAGAAGGACAGTCCCCCAAGCAAGACCTGCCCCGAAACCACTCAATAACAGAAGATCACCGCGTTGAATCCGCCCCTGCCGATGAGCTTCGTCCAACGCCAAGGGAATGCTCGCGGATGATGTATTTCCGTACCGGTCGACGTTATTAAAGACTTTGTCCGGATTAATGCCAAGGCTTTCCACCGCGGACTGGATGATCCGCATATTTGCCTGGTGAAAGATAAAAAGGTCAATCTCCTCTAGGCGAACATTTGCAGCCTGGATAACTTCGGAAATTGTCTGAGCCTGAAGCCGGATCGCCCACTTAAAAACTGGTCGGCCTTCCATCTTCAGATAAAATGAGCCGTTTTGCTGGGTATCGAGCGTAAACGGAAAGCGAGCTCCCCCCACTTTTCTGTGGAGCAAATCTGCTCCGGATCCGTCCGCCCCTACGGCGTATGCAACCAAACCTTGATCTTTGCTTCCGGGCCCCAAAAGTACCGCCCCGGCGGCATCGCCGAACAAAGGAAACGTTTGCACATCCTTGGGATCCACTACCCGGGAATTGCAGTCGGCTCCAATGACGAGCACGCGTCTGTGGGAACCGCCTGCGACCAAGTGCATGCCCATCACCAGGGCATACACGAAACTTGCACAGGCTGCTTGGAGGTCCACCGCCGGGGCTGTCAATCCGAGCCGGTCCTGGACCAAGCAGGCCGTGGAGGGGAGGAGATAGTCCGGCGTATATGTACCTACTAAGACAAAATCCACTTCCTCACGAGGGATACCCGCTCGGGCAAGACACCGCTCGGCGGCTTCTACCGCTAAGTCACTCGTTGATATCTCCGGCGGAGCATGGCGTCGTTCAAAGATCCCCGTTCGTTGTACGATCCAATCCGCATCATAGCCCAAAACAGCCAAATCTTCATTCCGGATAGGACAAGGGGGAACACTGCTGCCCACTCCGAGAATCTGAATTCCCATGAGCCGACCTACCCGGGACGGTTTAAGCCCGACCGTCCGTTCATTTCCCCCAGAACCCATTTGTTCTCCGGAGCCCAAAAATTCCTTCGGCATGACTGATCTACCAAATCCCTCAATTCCAAGGGCGGAGTCCCCCCGCAAGAAGGGCCAGAACGCCGTTAATGCCTATTTCCAGGGGGGATATTGTCCATCTCCCAAAGCGGAAAAGAAAGCATTTTAAGCGGAGGGCCTAGCTGCCTCCTCCGCGAGGAAAACTATCCACGCACAAACGTAACATGCTCTATTTTACGTAAACGTGATCGTCCCCTTCATTTTTCCCAAATTCTGAAATCCCGACCGGCCCCATCCCAGAAAGGTCCATGTAATGTGAATCCGGAAATCGGCCCGCAGCCGACTGTTATGAATAACCGTAAATCTCCCAGGAAACCACAACGCCCATCGAAAGCAACCCGTTGAAGTTACTCAGGCCCCACCCAAAAATCAAGCCGCGTTCCTTTCTTAGTTCCTTAGGAAATCCACAAAGTTCAGCACCGGAACCACCGGTCTTGGTTGGTGGCCGAGACCCGGAAATAGCTCAGGGTGGGGACTCTGCAATGCTCCGAAGCTCTTCCGGCGAGAGCAGCTCTTTGTAGAGCAAACTTGGCTGAATATCTCTGTTGTTCTGATATTTGTCACTGCAATACTCTTTATAAGGCCCCCTTATGTCGTGGTAAAAAATCTGGCAGATTCCGATCCCGGGGTAGATTCGGACCGGGTGGATAGCAAACATTTCAAGCGTCCAATATCCGCAAAACCCCACGTCACCGAACCCAGCCGTCACGTGAACAAACAAGCCCAACCGACCGATCGAGGAACGGCCCTCGATCATGGGCACAAAGCCATGGGTTTCCGTGCGTTCCACCGTTCGTCCCAAATACAGGCGGAAGGGCTCCAGAACCAGGCCGTCTTCCGGGATAAGGATCCGGCGGGTCCGCGGTGGCCGACGCATATCCAGAACCTCGTCCTCGTAAACTAACAACTCATTATGGAGCGTCAAATTGTAGCTATTAGGGTTCAGTCGGCGTTCATCGAAGGGTTCGATTATGATTTTATTTCCCAAGTTAGCTTTGATTTCTTCGCCGGAAAGAATCATACTTGCCCAACCTCGCTTAGTCTGCTGTCTTCTCCGGGGGAAAATCTCCAAAAGTATATAGTGCCATAACCAAATCTTCAGAAGCTTTACCCATTTTCCGACTTTATCCAAATGCGCGCCCTCCTACGCTATTGAAACCACAGAAGATCCTTCTTCTGCAGCCTTTCATAACCGGTAGTATCGAACGGGTCCGGTCTCCATGCCCAACTCCCGCTCTAAAGGAGGCTCCCTCATACTTGGCCCGGGAAAACCGGAGCCCACCATCTCCCACTTTGCCTCATGAACGCGTTGCTGGATGCCCTGCCCATTTGTGCCCTACGACATCTCCCACCTGCTTCAAAGACTCTAAGTCCAGGTAAGTCCAGAAACTCGCCTACACACTATATCCCGCGTGGAAAATGCCCCATTCGCAACCAAGTGTTAGCCCATAGCCCCGTCCTCCTGGCCGAAAGAAAGAATGCCCAGCCGAGCGGGTTTACCAACGGTAACCTATGTGTAATTGGTTGAATCCACCACCACTTTTCCCCAAGCGACAACGGTAGGCCAACCCCAAGGCGAAGTTACCAAGAGTTTGAAGCCCAGTCCTTAGGAATCTCGAATTTTCCCTAGCGTTTTGAAAATTAGCCTTAACTTTAATAGCTCCAAAGGCCATCGGGGAACCCGACGGATTTTGCCCCTAGGCGAGAGGAACCCCTCGAAAGCGTTAAGACGTGCCAGCCGCTGGGCAACACCCACAGAACTCCTTTTCCCATGCCCCTATCCGGGGGGAAAGACGAACCGTCCTCAAGCAACTCCTATTCCAGTCTCCTTCTTTCCAATAACTCAAGACGGTCGTTTCCTGCTTACCGGGAAATCTTTTCCTGGGGCAATAACTAAGGGATGCCGGCAACAGCCCGCCCTAGCGGCATAACAGTCAGAACATCTTGCTGCAGTGACCTATAATAATCACGGGCTTCACCGCAATGTTCGGATATTTAGTGTGAATTCATCCTGTTGCACGAAGGCTACCAGTTCTGCCCTCCAATAACTTGGGGCTCTGCGTTTCGGCGAGATTGTTTAGAAAGGCATGGCAATGAACGATGCTTTCAGACCTTCCTCTCCGCTTTCTGCGTTACCAAGCGAGCACTTTTCGCCGACTCCCGAAAGCGGAGACGGGCCCAAAAGTTCACAGCCTGAGCCCCGGGGACCTGGTTCCCAAGTGGATCAAGACCGGATTGCCCGGGCCGTTCGAGAGATCCTCATCGCAATCGGCGAAAATCCAGATCGAGAGGGACTCCGAGAGACTCCCGCCAGGGTAGCTCGGATGTATGCCGAGCTTTTGGGAGGACTCCGCGAAGACCCGGCGACTCATTTACAGAAATTCTTCCCCGAGTCTTATGACGAGGTGGTCCTCGTCCGCGGCATATCCTTTTGCAGCATGTGTGAGCACCACCTGTTACCCTTCTTAGGAAAGGCTCATATTGCATATTTGGCCAACGGGAGGGTCATCGGGTTAAGTAAATTGGCCCGGGTTGTGGACGTGATTGCACGACGCCCTCAAGTACAAGAACGCATGACGGAGACTATTGCCGACCTATTAATGCAGCACCTAGAAGCCAAGGGGGTCGCGGTGGTCATCGAAGCAGTCCACACCTGCATGACCATTCGCGGAGTCCGAAAACCTGATTCGGTCTGCGTGACCTCGGCAATCCGCGGAATTTTCCGGACCAATCTTTCTAGCCGGGCAGAAGTGCTGTCTCTAATCTTTGGATCACGGCGATAACATTCCCGTTCTTGGAGGTAGCCTCCTCTTGGGGGATCGTAAGGCTCGTCCACTCTACGGACTCCCCGGTTATGTTTTCCTCTCCATAACGCTCCGCATAGACGGCAGCTTAAAGATAGACGGCAGCTTCAAGAAAGTGGGGAAGCGAGGAAGAACCGCCCAACGGTAGGCCGATCGGTCCGGGGCAGTAATTTCCCGGGCAGTTTTTCTTCCTCCCCAGGATAAGAAAACGGTTGGCCATACAAGGGGACCTTTCGTGTGAAGAACGAAACGGACCCATAAGACCCAAGTTTCGTTAAGAAAGATTGTACCTCGCAATCTTTTTCAGCTCCCAGGCGCGCAATAGTTCTCCTGAGTACCCGAAAAAAGCAGACTTTGAATCTCGTTTTTTTACCGTTTGCAAGCTAGCCCCTCCCGGCAGAAGCATATCCTGCTAAAAGAGCCGGAAAAGGCGAAAAGCCCTGGGAATAACTCATCGATTCTGCCCGCTCAGGAGGAGCTACGATTCCCCGGGCCAAAAACCGGGACACCCAGGGTTTGGTGTTGCCAGCAAGTGAATTTGGATGGGGCTGCCATCACCCGGATTTCCGTTGATTTGCCGTCAGCGGGATGGACAATCTTCAATAGGGTACTCTCTGGGATGGAACTATCTTTTTTTCCGATTGGAATACCCCGGAACTGGCCAACAATAGAGGTGACTTTGCGAGTTGCGGACTTACCGCCCCGATTAACTTAACCCACGGGAAGTTTGGAGAAAACTGAATTCGAAAGTACGTGATTGATCAGTTCAGGCTGTATACACGGGATTCGGTTGTCCGAGAGCCGAAGATAATTTACCGTGAGGGTGGAATCACCCAGGAAAACCTCGTAAAAATTGAATCTCCCTAGCAATGTGGAGATCCATTGGTTGCTTTGCGGGAGGACCGATGTCCTTTGAAATAGATGAACATTTTCGGCCGTTATACATAAGCAGTCGAGAAGAGGCTTCTGAAATATGCCTCGTTTGGATGCTGAAAGGACGCGTCTCTTCGAAGACCTTCGGGGTCTGGTAAGTGGCGAAGTTCGTTGCGATCCGCTATTTTGCGGGCTGTATGCAAGTGATGCTGGAATCATTCGCGTGGCCCCTCTTGCAGTTGTGCGGCCTGCCACCGTTCGGGATGTCATCGCGTGCGTGGAGTATGCGACGGCCCGAAAGCTACCGCTTATCCCCCGTGGGGCCGGCACAGCCACCAGTGGAGGAGCAGTAGGTCGCGGCATTATTCTCGACCTGTCTCGCTTTTTCCGTTATGTGAAACTTACCGACCGGGGAACATGCCGAACAGGGGCAGGAGCAACCACCGAGCGGGTTAATCATCACCTCCAAACCGTGGGTCGCTACCTTCCTTGGGGCAATGCTCACGAAGCTGTCGAGACAATTGGGGGCATTGTAAGCACCGGAGGGCCACCCCGGTTTCCGTTGCTCTTTGAAGACATCAGTCAATTCCTTGTCTCTGCTCAAATCGTGCTTGCAGACGGCTCGGTATTAGAGCTCAAAAGCCGAGTGGCTCCGCTCGAAGAATCTTTTCCCAGCAGTCGGGTCCAAAGAGAGCAATGGATCCGACTGGCGGGCTTTTTACGGGAGAATTGGCAAATTATCGCCGAAGAGCAAGGCCCCGGATGCCGGCGTCGCCCCGGATATCGCCTGTGGGCAGTTTTCTGCCGGAAAGCCCAAGAAATCGCCTTGTTTACGCTTAATTCCGGCGGTAAGCAAGAGCCCCGGCCTGCCGGATTGGGAGAGAAACTCCAGGACACTGATCTCCACGATAACCGTCCTGTTCGGAGAACCTCCTCTCTGGAAGTCCCCCAGGTACCTCGCCCGGTCGCTTGGCCGAACGAAGCCGAGGCTCCATCCACCCAGGAAGGGTTAGAAACACCTTTTTTTCTTAATCCGTTGAGCCTTTTCCTGGCTGCCGAAGGTACTCTCGGAATTATCACCGAGGTAGAACTTCTGCCACCAGAGCCTCTTCCTGCCCACGGAGTGCTCATCTTTTATTTCGAAAGTTTGCAAGAAACTCTGCGAGCTGTGCGAACAGTTTTGGGTATTGGGGCAGCTGCGTGCCGACTGGTCGACGGTCGTCATCTCTCCTTGAACCGCGAAAGCGATCCCCAGCTGGAACCTCTCATTCCTCGCGACGCTCAGTTCGCATGCGTGGTGGAAGTTCTCGCCCGCGACACCCGTCTTCTCAAACAAACGATGCATTGGCTACGCACGGGGGTGCGAAGTGTAGCACGACCTATAAGCTCGGAGCTTTCGGGCTCTGAGCCGTGGGATCGGGAACTGCTCCTAGCTCTGAGCCGGCCTGTGCCTTCTGCTTTATATCGGGTGGGGGCCGAAGCAAGGCCGGTGCCTTTCATGGATGACCTTGCAGTCCCCTTCGAATCCCTCCAGGAGTTCCTGCCCGCATTACTGGAGTTGTTTCGGCGGCACAATCTTACTGCCCCGATCTATTGTTCGTTGGGCGACGACCGGGTGGTCGTGCGGCCAATTGTGAACCTGCGAAATCGCGAAGATCGGCATGCCCTCCTCAATTTCGCAAACGATTTGTGCGAATTAATACTTCGAGTAGGGGGCAGCATCGTAGGCGGGGGTGGATGGGGGCTTATTCGCAGCCCCTTTCTGGCCCCTCAGTACCCGCGGTTGGCACCGGTTATGGAGAAAGTTAAGGAAATCCTGGATCCGCGGGGAATCTTTAATCCGGGCAAATTGGTACGAAGTTGGGAGCCCGAGGACCTCCGGCAGTTCCTGGAGTCTAATTTCGCCGAAGAGCGGGACAAGGCAGTTTCCTCTTCGGATATCCCCGGTCGCGACGTGGGCAAGCCTGAGCACCGAGGGCATCGGGTTTTTCGCAGTTTGCAAATTCAAGAAAGAAGGAAGGAACTTCACGACTTAGTCGGACGGGCCTCTAGCTGTTTTTTGTGCGGAGGCTGCCGGCATCAGCTGAAGGAAGGCCGAATGTGCCCGGTCTTCCGCTCGCAACCTACCGAGGAGGCTTCCCCCCGGGCCAAGGCGAATCTCGTCCGCAATCTGGCAATCGAAGGATTTCACCCGAGCGAGATAGCATCCAGCACACTTCTCGAGATTGCCCAGCTGTGCGTACACTGTCACATGTGCACGTTGGAATGTCCGGCCCGCGTGGACATTCCGGGTATCATGATGAGTCTTAAAGGGGAGCATACCGATTCAGCCGGGTTACTGTTTTCCGATTGGGCAATGGCTCGGCTGGACCGTCTGGCCAGTTGGGGCATGATCTGTCCTGGATTGACCAATTGGTGTCTCCGCCGGCCATTGTTCCGCTGGGTGTTGGAAAAACTGTTTGGGATCGCTCAGGGGAGGCACCTTCCTCCTCTCGGGGCGAGAACCTTCTTAGAAATGGCAAAGCGTTCACGACTGCTGCGAATTTCCCGCCAAGCGGGACCAAAGGTGGCGTACTTTGTGGATTTGTACGTAAATTGGTTTGCTCCAGAGCTGGGGCAATGGTTCGTGGAAATCCTTCAACATAATGGAATTAATGTTCACGTACCAGAAAAGCAGCTGCAAGCCGGTGTTCCTGCAATTACTGCTGGAGCCCTTCATTTAGCCCGAAAGTTCGCGGCAAGAAACATCCGCACATTGGCCAATGTTGTACGCCAGGGGTTCAAAATTTTGGGGACCGAACCGGCCGCAGTATTGGCAATAAGAAAAGAGTATCCTCAATTGTTGCCCTCTCCGGACACAGCACTTGTGGCAAACCATACGTTCGAAGCCTGTAGCTTTCTGTGGCAGCTGCATCTGGAGGGGAGATTACAGCTAGATTTTCGGCCAGTCCCTCTGACGGTGGGATACCATCAGCCTTGCCGAATGAAAGCCCTTGAGGTAGGAAGGCCAGGAGAAAACCTACTTAGGCTCATCCCTGGCTTACAGGTGGTCCCCCTTCCCGATGCCTGCTCCGGAATGGCCGGGACTTATGGGTTAAAAGCCTCTCACTACCGGGCAAGCCTACGGGCTGGGTTTCCGTTGATCCTCGCTTTGCGGAATTCTACCTTGCAAATCGGGGTCACAGAATGCAGCACGTGTAAAATTCAGTTGGAACAAGGTGCGGGTAAACCGGTGCTCCATCCCCTGGAACTGCTCGCCTGCGCCTATGGGTTTGTGGAGTTGGAGAAGCTGTTGCGGTGGCCCCGTTCCTAACCTTGCCTCTACCAAAAAAGGGATGCTCAGGAGCCTTGAGTAGAAAGGAGGGGAGGAGTGAAGGTTTCCGTCCGACTATTTGCAGCAGCCCGTGAACTTGCCGCCAGAGAGTGGGTTACTTTGGAAATATCGCCGGGAACCACCGTGCGGGAGCTCAAAGAACGTCTGGCAGATACCCTTCCCCAGTTGGCACCTTTATTGCCCAAACTGTTGGTAGCCATTAACGGGGCGTACGCAGACCTCCAGACCACCGTTCCCGAAAATGCCGAGATTGCATGTTTTCCTCCCGTCAGCGGGGGTTAAGTCGGGCAAGAGCTTGGAAAGATTTTCGTCATTACCGGCTGTAGGGCGAATGTTGGGAAGAAGTCCAAAAGGTTCTTGGGTATATCGGAGAACCGAAGGCCTCAGGAAACCGGGACGCGGGACGAAAACCGATTGTGCCGTTTAGTGGACGGTTCATTTTTTCATTAGGACTCTGCAAGAATTATTTCCAGTGTTTTTTCAGGTGGGACCAACCGTGGGGACTGCACAGGGATACAACCATTTAGTCCGGCTCACGGAAGACAAGATCGACCTCGAAGAAGTGTTTCGGCAG
>Ga0308410_1000111_pt1 | contig 34346 bp, 23 predicted proteins | sample HotsprOSTMatCore_FD_203467 | JGI IMG/M metagenome (GOLD analysis project Ga0308410, IMG submission 203467) | Hot spring phototrophic mat microbial communities from Octopus Spring, Yellowstone National Park, Wyoming, United States -... | ecosystem: Environmental > Aquatic > Thermal springs > Hot...
CTCTCCCCTCGCCCCTCTCGCCTCTCGCCTCTCACCTCTCGCCTCGCGCCTCATCCCCTCGCCCCTCTCGCCTCTCGCCTCTCCCCTCGCCCCTCACGCCTCATCCCCTCGCCTCTCGCCTCGCCCCTCACGCCTCTCGCCTCTCGCCCCTCTCGCCTCGCCCCTCTCGCCTCTCACCTTCTCGCCTCTCCACCTCCTTGCTGTGCTATAATTGCTATCAGACGACTGTACGACGAGGAGTATCCCAACCATGGCGCAGCGCGAACCGACCATCGCCAGCATCCTCATGGAACTGGCAGAGGAATACGACGATGTTGTCGCTGAGCGTGAAATCTACGAACGTGTGCTGCATCGGCGCCCGAGCCAGGCGCGTGATCCCTTCGCCAGCATTCGTGTGCGCCTCCGTTTCGGCGCGAATGAGGTCGGGTGGGTGCGCCTCGGCGACGGAAAGTTGATGCCGCTGCGCATTGCGTTGACCGGATTGCGCTTCCGGGTGGCGCCGGGTCCGCACGAACTGGCGACCGGTCTTCTGCTGCGAACGCACCTGTTTCCGTTCGTCTCGCCTCAGCAGGACGATCTGGTGCTGAAAGATGCCGCCGGGACGCTCATTCCTCTCAGATTTGATACGATTGAACTGGTTGATGATCTGTTTGGTCCGTTCGCTCAACCAGCCATCGACCTCGGCGACTGGATGCATCGTGAAGACATGGTCGACGGCGATACGATTCTGGTGACCATTGAGCATGTCACGCCATTGACACTCCGCTTGCAGTGTGATCGTGCGCCGCTCTCTCACTCGGCGGAAGTGATTCGTCAGGAACAGGAGTTGCTCGAGGGCATCGTCGAGCGCGTGACGACCAGCCGTTCGCTTCCGATCAGCGCGGCTGATGTGGTGTTGTCCATTTACGCGCGCGCCCCCTGGCGCACGACGTATGCCGGTCGCCCATGGCAGACGCTGGTGGAGCGAGATCCGCGTCTGCGTCTCATCAGCGGTCTCCTTCTGAGTGACCGCACGCATACGACCCTGGCAGACATTTTTGAGGAGCAGGACTCGGGAATGTGGGAAACGCACGATGCTGAATTGCTGCAGGCGATCGATGCGCTTCAGCATGAACTTTTGGAGAGTCGTCGGGAAGCTGCGACACAGGAGTTGTGGAACGGCATCGCGCCACGCGCCTCGACGGCGCGCGTCGTGTTCGACACCCGCACCGGCGAAACGACCGTGATGCAGCCGGATCCGATCAATGCACTCCAGGATTACTCCGATCAGATCGAAGAACGTTTGCGCAAAGGCGAGTATGATCAGGATGAGTGGAATCTGCTGGACGATGAGGACGGGTTGTTTGCGGATGTCGGCATCCATGAGGACGACCTGCCAATCATCAGCAATCTGCGCGAGTTCATTGCCGAACGTCCTGAATTGCTCGCCGTAGCCCGTCGTCTGATGGCTGCGCTCAGCCCTGAAGAGATCGAGCGCCTGCACAATGCGGAGAGCGCCGAGGAGATTCAGCACGTGCTGGCAAGCCGTTTCCATAGTATGCTCCCCGATAATCCGCAACTCTTCGCCACGCTCATCCCGTATATTGCGTCCGATACGACATCGCCGGACTTCAACGGGGGACCGCCCGAACTCGAAGAGATCGCCGGTGACGAGAAGGCGTTGTCACTCGGCGAGGAGTGGGAAGAGGACTCCGATGTGTGGGACGAGGACCTTGATGATCAACTCACTCCCAACGACGAGGCGTTAGCGACCAGTCACGAGTTGATGGAACGTTTCTATGCGTTCCTGCTGGCGCAAGGGAAGAGTGAAGCAACGGCTGCCAGTCGCGCTGGCGATCTGTGGATCTATGCCGACTTTCTCGCCAGTTATTATGCACAGACGCTGGCTGAGGGCAACTACGCAACGCTCGATGAATGCCTGTTCTTCTTCTATCCGCGGCGTGTCGCCAATAGCTCGCCGCGCGGCGCACGTGAACTCTGCACGTCGATCAAACAGTTCTATGCTTTCCTGCGCGCTGAACGGAACATCAACGACCGCTTTGCGCGTGAGATGTGGCGTCGCCGGGATCAGGTCGCGCGCGTCGTCGATCTCTATGAGCAGATCGATGCCAGCTCGCCGCAGTTCGAGCGGTTGTTCATCCGCCTGTTCGCCCCTTATACTGTGTGACATCGCCAAAATGCGCAATTGCGCATTTTTAAGCTGCGACTATCGGCTACTGACCGCGCAGTTGTGAAGCAGCACATGACCATAACCTGTTCCATCTCGATGTTGCGTCCCCATACTCACCTGTATGATGTGACGCTGGATATTCACCCCCTCGACGGTCCGACTCTCGATCTGACACTGCCCGCCTGGACGCCGGGATCGTACCTGATCCGCGATTATGCCCGGCATGTTCAGCGTTTCGCCGCCGCCGACGATCGTGGCGAACCATTGCCCTGGCAGAAAATCGACAAGACCACCTGGCGCATCGTTACGGACAACGCCCGGCACGTGCGGGTCACCTATCAGGTGTACGCATTCGACCTCAGTGTTCGCACCAGCCATCTCGACGGCACGCACGGTTACTTCAACCCATCCACTATCTGTATGTACCACCGCAGTCGCTCCCACGAGGCATACATCGTCAACGTCCAGACGCCGACTGGATGGAAGGTGACGACCGGTCTGGAATGTGTGAGCGCCGACAAGAACCACGGGCAGGCGACATTCCGCGCCCACGATTACGATGAACTGGTTGACTCGCCGTTCGAGTGCGGCACGCACCGCCTGTTGACCTTCGAGGTCGATGGCATTCCCCACGAGATCGCGCTCTGGGGGCGCGGTAATGAAGATGAGCGACAGATCCTCGCCGATACCCGCGCCATCGTTGAAACGACACGTGCAATGTTTGGCAGGTTGCCATACCGGCGTTATGTGTTCATCGTTCATCTGGTCGATGGGGGGTATGGCGGTCTCGAACATCGTAACAGCGTCTCGAACATCGTAGATCGCTGGGGTTTTCGTCCTGCGCGTTCCTATGAGAAGTTCCTGGCGCTGACCGCGCACGAGTTCTTCCACGTCTGGAATGTCAAGCGTATTCGTCCCGCGCCGCTCGGACCGTTCGATTACACGCGCGAAAATTACACCCGTCAACTGTGGGTGATGGAAGGCATCACCAGTTACTACGATCACCTGATCCTGCTGCGCGCCGGGTTGATCAGTCGCGAACGCTATCTCGAAACGCTCGCCGATGACATCAAACTGTTGCAGAGCCAGCCGGGACGGACGCTTCAGACGCTTGAGCAGAGCAGTTTCGACGCCTGGATCAAGTTCTATCGCCCTGACGAGAATGGACCAAATAGCAGCGTGTCGTACTATCTGAAAGGCAGTCTGGTGGCGCTGCTGCTCGATCTGGAGATTCGGCGACGCACTGGCGGCGCTCGCTCACTCGATGATGTTCTGCGCTATCTGTATGAGCACTATGGGGGCGACCAGGTCCACGATCTCTATAGCGGCGAGTTTGCCAGGCGCCCTGGATTCAATGACAACGATGGGTTCTGCCGCGCAGTGGAAGCGGTCGCCGGCGAGGAGGGCGGGGCGTACCGCGCATTCCTGGCGCGCGCCGTCGCAAGCACGGACGAACTGGAGTACGACCGGGCATTCGATGCCGTCGGGCTGCGGCTGGTCCGCGGGCATTCGCTCGAAAAAGAGAACGATCATCTGCCTGCCTGGCACGGGTTGCGCCTCAAAACCGAACATGGTCGCCTCAAAGTGTCTGTGACGCTGGCGGGCGGTCCTGGCGAGGCGGCCGGGATTTATGCCGGTGATGAACTGATCGCCCTCGACGGCGTTCGCATCGATGAAGAGCGGCTCAAGGCGCGTCTGGCGGAACGAAAACCGGGAGACACCGTGGTCTTCAGCCTGTTCCGCCGTGACGACCTGCTCCACATCCCGCTGCAACTTGCCGAAGCCCCGCCCGATACATTGACGATCACACCGGTCGAATCGCCGACGGAGGAGCAGAAGCGGTTGCTGGACGGGTGGTTAGGCGTTGAACATTGAACAAGGAAACTCCGCCATGCGCGATCTCTCCAGGCTGACCATCGCCGCCGCCGCCGATCTGCTGGCGCGGCGTGAAATATCGGCGGTTGAGTTGACCGAGGCGCACCTGAAGCGTATCGCTGCCTATGACGCCCGGCTCGATAGCTTCATCACCGTCACTGCCGACCACGCCCTGGCGCAGGCGCGCGCAGCCGACGACGAACTGGCGCGCGGCGTGCGCCGCAGTCCCCTGCACGGCATTCCCATCGCTCTGAAAGATTTGTACGACACCGCCGGCATTCGCACCACCGCCGGTTCGCTCTTCTTCGCCGACCGCGTGCCGGACGCCGATGCGCGCGCAGTGTCTCTGCTCTACCAGGCGGGCGCCATTCTGCTCGGTAAACTGAACATGCACGAATGGGCGCTGGGTGTCACAAATGTCAACCCGCACTACGGTCCCTCCCGCAACCCCTGGGATACGGCGCGCATCACCGGCGGCTCATCCGGCGGCGCTGCGGCGGCGCTGGCGGCGGGTCTCTGCATGGGAGCGCTGGGAAGCGATACCGGCGGCAGCATTCGCATTCCGGCGTCGCTCTGTGGCATCGTCGGGTTCAAACCAACGTTTGGGCGGGTCAGTTTGCAGGGGGTCGTTCCGCTCAGTTGGAACCTCGACCACGCCGGTCCAATGGCGCGCACAGTGACCGACACGGCGCTGCTGTTGCAGGCAATCGCCGGGTACGATCCGGATGACCCGGTGAGCGCTGCTGTGCCGGTTGACGACCTGCTCGCCAACATTGATGCGGGAGTGGCGGGGTGGCGCATCGCACTGGCGGATGATGCACATTTTGGCAATGCCGACGCCGATGTTCTTGCTGCCGTCCACCGGGCTGTCGCCGTCTTCGAAGCGTTGGGCGCGCACATCGACCGCATCGATCTTGGTCGCGGACAGGAAGCGGCGCAGATGAACGCCCTGATGACCACCAGCGACGCAGCGGCGTTCCACCGCGACCGGTTGCACAACAACCCGGAAAAGTTCGGCGCCGACGTGCTGGCGCGCATGGAGCGCGGCGCGATGTTCACATCCACCGAGTACATCCTGGCGCGGCGCTTCCAGAGCGAGTGGCGTCGCCAACTGGAACGCATCTTCGAGCGCTTCGATCTGTTGTTGACCCCCACCACGCCGATTACGGCGCCAGTCATCGAGGGATTGGATGCGATTGAGGCAGCGCGTCAACTGACCCGTTGCACAGCGCCGTTCAACCTTGCCGGTCTGCCGGCGCTGTCGCTGCCGTGTGGCATGAGCGCGGCCGGTTTGCCGATCGGTCTGCACATCATTGCGGCGCCCTGGAACGAAGCGCGCGTGTTGCGCGCCGGCAGAGCGTTCGAGCGCGCAACTCCGTGGCATCGCCAGACGCCGCCGGGATGGTGAGTCATGACTTCTGCCATAGAACCACAGTTCTATCTCGGCTGCGCCGTTTGGGCGCACCCCTCATGGTCTGGCATCCTCTTCCCACGCGGCAGCCGCAGCGCCGATTACCTGCGCCTCTACAGCCGTCGCCTCACGACAGTCGAGGGAAACACAACCTTCTACGCCATGCCATCGGTTGAAACGGTGCAACGATGGGCGGAAGAAACGCCGTCATCATTTCGTTTCTGCTTCAAACTCCCCCGCGATATCAGCCATCAGGGACCGCTAGCGGCGCGGCGGCGCGAGACCGAAGCCTTCGTGCAGCGTATGGCGCCGCTCGGCGAACGACTGGGACCGTTCTTTCTCCAACTGCCGCCGGGTTACTCACCCCAGCAGATGGACGACCTTGCCGCATGGTTGTCGGCATGGTCCCCCATGCATCGGCTGGCAGTTGAAGTGCGTCATCCCGACTGGTATACGTTCGGGGAAGAAGCGGCGCTGATGGCGTTGCTGGAACAGTATGGCGTCGGGCGGGTGCTCATGGATGTGCGGCCGCTCGACCTGGGACCGCTGCCAGGCGCAGAGGAGGACATGCGCCGTGCGCGCGACAACAAGCCCGATGTGCCGCTCCATCCGCTGCGCAGCGCCACCTTTGCCCTGGTGCGGTATATCGGTCACCCGGACGTGGCGCGGAACGAACCGTTGCTCGACGAATGGGCAATACGGGTGCGCGCGTGGATCGCCGAAGGCACAACCCTGTTCTTCTTCATGCACTGCCCTGTCGAACGCGAGTCGCCGCTGCTCTGCCGCGCGCTGCAACGCCGTCTCGAAGGAACATCCGGCGTGCCGCCGCTGCCATGGGACAGAGCTGTTGATGACGGCGAGCAACTGACACTGTTTTGACCCCGATCATGGGCGATGACCTCGATTGTTCGCGGCATTGGTTTTGTTCCTTCTGTGGGCAGGATACCACCCAGGGCAAGCAGGAGGGAGTGGGCGCTCGCGTCTTGCAGGCTTGTGGCGTTCCCGCCCGGCGAATGAGCGGACAACAAAGAAAGAGAGGGCGCGAACGCCGCGCCGCTCTCTCTTCTTTCCTCACTTCCGAGCGCTGATAAGACGTGCCTGATCGCCGCTTATTTCGGCAATCCACTGCCCGATCCCTCGGTCGGCGGCGACATCGGTGCGGTTGGGGGCATCGCAGGCGGAACCGGCTCGTGTGGCTTCTTCCCGCCGCGCGTTATCTTACGCCAGCTCCAGCGCCCGAACAGAACCAGCGGCAACCAGACCGGCGTCCAGATGACCAGGACAATCGCCAGGTTCACCAACTCTTGCCCAAGACCAAGCAGGTCGCGCAACGCCTCGCGCGCCACGCGCACCGGCTGCCAGGCGTCTTCTTCGATGATTGCTGGCGGCGGCGGCACCGGGCGCAGCTCGGCAGTGATCGTCGACATCGCCGCACTCTGCGTCAGATACTGCATCCGCCCCTTGATCTGCTCGATCTGTCCCTGAACATCGGTCAGCGCCTTATTGACCTCCAGTGCATCCTCGACCTTCTCGGCGCGCGCCAGCAGATCGAGCAGACGGTCGCGCGTCGCCTCCAGGTTGCGCAGCCGCGACTCGAGATCGACGTATTCTTCCGTCACGTCATCGCCGCCGACGCTGCGACTGAGCACTTTCTTCGCCAGACCTTCCACACCGCTCAGTGCTTCTTCGAAGCGCGCCGCCGGCACGCGGAAGACGATCTTTGATTGCATCAGGTCACCGTAGCCGTAGGCTTCCACACTCACAACGAAACCGCCGAGTTGCTCCGCCTTCTGACGAATGGCCGCCTCGGCTTCAGTGACGCTCACAACCTCCAGCGTTACCGAGGCGTTCTTGATGACCAGGCGCTCAGAGGCGGGTGGTAGGGGTTGATCCGGTGCTGCACCGCTGCCGCGCTCCAACGCCGGCGCCCCGCCTACTGCCGGCGCCGTCGGCATCGGGACGAATTCGGGTTGAGATGGCTGACTCGCCGGTACTGTCGCCACGCCACACGAAACCAGCATCATTGTTCCGACGATCGCAAGAATGATGAATCTGATGGGAGCCATCGAGTCCTCCTGGTTTGTCGAACTACGTCTGTAACGACGAGAAAGGGCGCGTATGGTTGTGGCCGCCGGTGCGCTCTCGAATCATCGTCATAGATATAAACGCGAAATTGGAAGAAATCGTTCCCTTCCGGCGTTGATGCCAACCGTTTTGACAACGATTCTCAACTTTGCGGATATGCCCTGAATGGCCCGTGGCGCGCCGCCGGTGCAACGTTGACCCCAACAGTGAACGGTTCCGCAGACCTGCGAGTTTGCCCCGCCGTACCGTCTCAGGTATAATGCCCGCAGATGACGACACGGAGCACGCAGGCATGACCGTACAGGCGCTCTACCGGCGCTATCGCTCACAGACGTTCGATGAACTGATTGGGCAGGAGCATGTCGTTCGCACCCTGCGCAACGCGATTGCGGAAGGGCGGGTCGCACACGCCTACCTCTTCACCGGTCCGCGTGGCGTCGGCAAAACGACCGTTGCTCGCCTGCTGGCGAAGGCGGTCAACTGCACGGCGCCTCTCGCGGAGCGACCATGTGGTGTGTGCGAGTCGTGCCGCGCGATTGCCGAAGGGCGGGCTGTCGATGTGATCGAAATGGACGCTGCTTCGCACACCAGCGTCGAGGACGCGCGCGAGATCATCGAACGGGTGCAGTTCCGCCCGGCAGTTGCGCGCACAAAGGTCTACATTATCGATGAAGTGCACATGCTCTCGACGGCGGCGTTCAATGCGCTGCTGAAAACGCTGGAAGAGCCTCCACCGCATGCGCTCTTCATTCTGGCAACGACCGAAGTTCACAAAGTGCCAGCAACAATCCTGTCGCGTTGCCAGCGGTTCGTCTTCAATCGCCACACGGTTGCATTAATTGCAGCGCATCTGCGCCAGATCGCCGCTCAGGAAAACGTCGCGCTGGAACCTGGCGTTGCGGAGGCGATTGCGCGCGCCGCAACCGGCAGTATGCGTGATGCGTTGAGTGTGCTCGACCAGTTGATGGCATACGGTGGTGGAACCGTATCGCTCGAACAGGTGCGGAACCTGCTTGGCGCCAGCGAAATGCAGGAAGTGACGGCGCTGGTAGACGCGCTGATCGCTGCTGATCTGCCCGATGCGTTGCAGGTCGTCGCCAACGTAGCCGCCACAGGCGCGGATCTCCGTCAGTTCACCCGCGATCTGGTCGAGCGGTTGCGCGCGTTGATGCTGATCCGCGCCGGGGCTGCTCGATCGCTGCTTGATGTCGCCGAAGAAGAAGCGGCACAGATCGAGCGTCAGGCGCGCATCGCCGATCTCGGCGCGCTGATGCGCTGGGTCAAACTGTTCAGCGAACTGGATTACCAGTTGCGCGTCAGTTCCTACGGTCAACTCCCGCTCGAACTGGCGGTCATCGAGGCGGTGATTGCGCCAGCGCCGATCGCAACGCAAGGCGCCCCCGTTGCTGCGCCATCGCGTTCTCCGACGCGCCCCGTCGCTACCTCCGCCCGCGACGATGCACCGCCGCAGCATCCACCCAGGCAATCGGTAGCCGCACCCACTCGCGACGATGCACCGCCGCAGCATCCACCCAGGCAACCGGTAACCGCGCCTGCCCACGACGACGCACCGCCTGCCTCGACGCCACGCCAGACTGCCGTTCCAACCGGCAAAGCATCAACGCCTCCCGCCGATATCGGGCGCGAATCGCCGGTGACCGCCTCAACGCCATCGACGACGCGCCAACCGGACTCGGTTGGTGATCCATTCATCCGGCATCAGGAGCAAACCCGTCAGGCGTCGGGTTCCGGCATATCGGCGGAGGTTGGCGAAGGCGTGGCAGCCGCCAATGCCGATGCTGCCGCGCTCGAACGGATCGAGGGTATCTGGCCCGCCGTCGTGCGCGATGTGCGCGTTCACAACAAGACGCTTCAGGCATTGCTCAACAGCGGTGCGCGTCCTGTCGATGTCAAGGACGACACCCTCATCCTGGAAGTGCCCAGCGAATGGTTGATGAACCAGCTCGAAAAACTCACGATGCGCCGGATCGTCGAAGAGGTGCTCAGCAAGCACATGGGCGCACCGTTTTCTATTCGCTGCGTCGTCGAGGCGCAGCGACGAGAAAATCCGGGAGCGCTGCGCGAGCAGATCCGCGCCTCGCGCAAAGATCCACTCGTGCGCGCCGCACTCAACATTTTTGATGCCGACATCATTGCTGTGGAAGACCCGAACGAATAAAGGAGGAACACCGGCATGAACCAGCGACAGCTTGAACAGATGGCTCGCCAGATGCAGAAGGAGATGATGCGCATCCAGGAGGAACTGGCGAATACAACCGTTGAAGGAACTGCGGGCAGTTACGTCACCGTCACAATGAACGGCCATCGTGACGTCAAGTCGATCAAGATCGCCCCGGAAGTCGTCGATCCCGACGATATCGAGACCCTGCAAGACTTGATTGTTGCTGCAATCACGGATGCCAGCAAAAAGGCGCAGGAACTGGCGGAACAGCGGCTTGGACCGCTGGCTGGCGGGATGAAGTTGCCGGGTTTCTAAGGGCGAGAGAAAAGGAGGGACAGCAGGAGGGAGCAAAGCAGGCGATAACCAGCGATGGGCTTGCGGTCGCGGGGGCGGAATACGGAACACAAGCGCAACAGCGTTCTTGCCTCTCGCCTCTCGTCTCTCGCCTCTCGTCTCTCGCCTCTTGCCTCTCGTCTCTCGTCTCTCGCCTCTCGTCTCTCGTCTCTCGTCTCTCGCCTCTCGCCTCTCGTCTCTCGTCTCTCGTCTCTCGTCTCTCGCCTCTTGCCTTATATGATGCACCAAACGCACGACATTCAGATTTTGCCAGCGCCGCTCATCCGCCTCATCGAGGAGTTGAGCCGGCTGCCCGGCATCGGTCCCAAAACGGCATCGCGCCTGACGTTCTTCCTGCTGCGCGCGCCGGATGACCTGCCGCGCGCACTGGCGGAGGCTCTGATCGCTCTGAAGGAACAGGTGCAGTTCTGCTCACGCTGCTATTTCATCACCCAGAGCGATCTCTGTGCCATTTGCGCCAATCCTGCGCGTGATCAGAGGGTCATCTGTGTGGTGGAAGAACCGCTCGATGTCGTGGCTATTGAGCGTACTGGCGCCTATCGCGGATTGTACCACGTGCTACACGGGCGCATCGCGCCGCTGGAGGGGATGAACCGCGAGGACATCTACTTCGATGAACTGCTTGATCGGGTGCGCGCCGAGCCGGTTGATGAGGTCATTATCGCCACAAATCCGAATCTGGAGGGTGAAGCGACCGCGTTTCACCTTCAGCGGGCGCTGACACCGCTCGGCGTGCGCGTCACCCGCCTGGCGCGCGGGCTACCCACCGGCGGCGACCTGGAGTGGGCTGACCCCGGCACCCTTAGTTCGGCGCTTGAAGGTCGCCGCGAAATGTAACCCGCCTACGAAATGGTCAGATTTTCAAGCGACGGCAACGCTACAATCCAGATCTGGCCAGGGTTGAATGCAATCTCATTGCCTGAAGCATCCAGGAACATCAGGCGACTTTCGGGCGAATCTTTGCGCCACGTCACCTCACGCTCGACGCCATCGAAGAACACGCGCGCCCGTCCGCTACCGATCACCATTTGCTCGATCCGCCCCTTGTCATCGCCAGGGATGGGCTTCTCCGGCACTTCCATCACAACGATATTCTTCACCCGCAGTTGCTGCCCGGTCACCGCGTCGATTGCCGGACGCCCGCGGCGCAGCCGCAGGTAACTGTTGGTTGCCGGGTCATAGGTCCATCCTGCGGGGTCTTCACGATAGATGAAGAAATACTCAATCCGTCTGGAAGGGGGGCGCGCATCAGGCGGCGCATCGGTTTTGAACAGAAACCCGATATTCGGGTCAGAGAACGGCTGTGGCGCCAGATCGCGCAACGCACGTTCGAGCGTAGCGCTGTCGGTGTACAGATTGTGCGGGGCAGCGCGCTGACTGATGCGGGCAAAGTAGATGCTCCTGTCGCGGAACAGCGCATCGACATTAACCACGCTCGTTGTCTGCTGCAGCGCCTCGAGCGCCTGCGGCGCGCCTCCGGCGTGGACGTAGAGACCGCGAAACTCCATCGCCCACTGCACGAAATAGAGCCGCGCGCTGCGCACCGGTCCGATGGATGGCGCTGCCGGTGTAATGCCCGGCGCGTAGATCGCCATGAAGCGGGTCAGTCCAAACTCCGCCAGCGCCTCGAAGACGACGGCGGCTTTGTCAAGGCCCGATTGCGGGTATGAACTCGGATGGTTGTCGATCATCACGACAATCGGGCGTTGCTGGAGCGCACCCCGCGCCAGCGCCGGCGCGCCGGTGATCGGGTCGCTTGTCGCAACCGGCGGCGCGGATGTCGGCGGGATTGTCGGGACCGCTGTCGGGACAGGAGTTGGCGACGTATCGGTTGGTACAGGCGCTGGCGCTGCCGTTGGCGGCACAGTTGGGGCAATCGTCGGCGCGGTCGTCGGCGCAGTCGTCGTCGGCTCGGAGGGTGCGGCGACGGGATTGGGCGCGCCACATGCGCCGACGATCAACACAAGCGCAAGACTGAACAGCATAAACGCACGATGAGGATGGATTCCGGTGAAGTGTTTTCTGTATTTCATCGAACATCCCTGGAATACTGGCGCAGTCAGGGCGATAGCAGCCATATCAGTCGGCGCCTGCTATTGTACCATAGCTGCGCCCTGCAACGACATCGGCAAAAGCGGCATCGTAGCGCGCTGCCATGTGCGACCAGTCATACCCGGCAGCGATAGCGCGGGCAAGGTAATCGCCGCTCCCCGCATTCGCCAGTGCCATCCGCCAGCTGGCGAAAGGGTCAGAAGGGTGATGTAATGCTGGCCATAGCGCTAGAAACCCGGTGAAACGGCGGCGTGCGAGCCGCGATGAAAGGCATCAAGCCAGAGAATGTGCATAGAGGGTTGCAGGCTGCGGGATCACGGTTGATCCCGCAGCCGCGTTGTCAACCTGTTATTTTCGCGCGCTCCAGGTAGCATTCGCGCATGGCACGCCATCGAGTTGCGCCGTTAGCACACCGTTCGCCAGCGATCCTGATACAAATGTGCCACTCACACTGATGACATGGTTCGGATTACCGCCGGTGATCGGGTGGAAGACGGCGCCGCTCACTGTGAAGGCATTACCGCTAATGCGGATGCCATTCGGAAAGTTCGGATACGTCTCGAACGGGCATGACGGACCATCGACCGATATGCGATAAACGGCGCCGTTGCGCACCTCAATCTCGAAGCGTCCAGGCGGATAGTTGCCCGTTGTTGTTGTGCCCGTATTCGTGCCGCGCCACGCGCCGTCGTATGGGCTGACTTCCGGCGTCGGCGTCGGCGGTTCGGGCGTCGGTGTTGGAACATCGGTAGGCACGACGAGATCCTGGCGCGCGGTGAAGTCCACATAAAAAATTTCGCCCGGCTGCCCACTCAGGCGCACCCGCACCTGGTGTCCGGCTTGCTCGGCCGGAGTTGTCGGCTTGTTGTTGACCGCATAGACCGCGATACCCCACTCGCCTTCGCCAAGCCCGCAGATGCGATAGTTGCCGGTGTCATAGAAATGCTTCGCCGGAATCGTCTTGCCGCGATTGTCCACCTGCACATAGAAATTCTGGAACAAACCGCCATTCGCCTGAACCACGCGCCCCTGGATGCATGATCCGCCCTCGCTGTTCGCCGGATCGATCGTGCCACGCCGGGCAGCGCCGCGAAACAGGTCGCCGCTGCCGCCAATGCCGATCACAATGCCGGTCGGACCGGCAGGGGCGGTCGTGGGACCGGAGGGGACCGGTGTTAGAGTCTGAGTTGGCGGATTGGGATCGGGCGTATTGGTCGGGCGCGGCGTATTGGTCGGGCGCGGCGTATTGGTCGGGCGTGGTGTGTTGGTTGAAGCGGGCGTATCGGTTGGAACGGGCGTATCGGTTGGCGGCAGCGCCGTTGGCGAGGGCTGGAGCGCAATGGCTGTCTGCGTATTGGCACTATCGACCTGATCGACAATCGCGCGCGCAGTAGCAACTTCCGCCGTGCGTCGTTCGGCTTCCGCAGTTTGCAACACGACCGCAGTTTGCAATAGTTGCTCATTGTCCAGCGGCGCGGCTGTTGGCAACAGGGTCATCGTCGGCAGGCTGGTCGTGTCGGCGGCCACCGCGCCGCCCGGCGTCACCTGCGCTGGAGGTTGGGGCGTTCTACCGCCGCCGAAGGCGAAGAAGCCGCCGATCGCCGCCAGCGCCACAACCACGACGCCAAGCAGGGGCCACAACCATCCGGGACGGGCAGCGCGCGCCGGGGGCGCAGAAGCAGGCTTATTTTGCGTCGTACTGGTCACCGCCTGTGATGCAGCCCCGACCGGCATAGCGCTGGCGTCAACATACGCCGCTTGTTGATATGAAGCATCTTCGAGACGCACCACTGTCGGCGGCGGTTCATTGAGGAGCACCGTTGCAGCAGCGCCGCCACGCGCCGCATCCCGCAGCGCTGCGCGCATTGCTGCTGCCGACTGGTATCGCTGGTCGGGGCGCTGCGCCATTGCGCGCATCAGAACAGCTGCAATAGCGGAGTTGATGGCGGGATTCTGCTGATTGGCGGGGGACAGCGGATCTGGCTCGCCATTAATAACTGCGGCTGCGCGGGTAAGCGCATCCGGCGGCGGTGCGCCCGTCAGCAGATGATAGACGGTCGCGCCAAGCGAATACAGATCGCTGCGCGGATCGGTCCCCGTACCCTTGATCTGTTCGAGCGGCGCATAGTGCGGCGTATACCCGAAGACGCTGGCGGTTGACGCCGAACGGGTCATCGCCGAGGCCGAACCCTTTGCCAGCCCAAAGTCGAGCAGGATGATCTCGCCCCGGTTGGTGAGTTTCAGATTTTGCGGCTTGATATCACGGTGAATGATCGGCGGAGTGTGACCGTGGAGATACTCCAACGCATCGAGCAGCGTATCCACCCAGCGCAGCACCTCGGCGAGCGGGAAAGGACTCTCGCGCTTGCTCAACAGCGAACCCAGGTCGTCGCCGGGAATGAACTCCATCACGAGGAACTGCCCATCATCCTCGACAAAGTGGTCGCTGACTTTGGGCAACGCCGCGTGACGCAGCCCGGCAAGCAACTGCGCTTCGCGCTCGAACGCCCGTCGCGGCGCATCGCCGGAGACCAGCGTCTGTTTCAGCGCAACGATGGCGTGCAGACGGAGATCCATCGCCTTGTAGACAGCGCCCATGCCGCCACGCCCGATGGGTTCGAGAATCTGATATCGTCCCTGTAAGATGTGGTTGGCTGCCAGCATAGCGAACACCCTCTCCGGCATACGCCGATGCATTGATCGTGAGTGCGGACACGCAACCGTCGCCCAGTACCTGCTCAAGTATAGCACGGGGTTCTGACCGATCAATTTCCAGATTGATGACATTCTCGTTATAGGATCGTACACGTTTTCTCGTGAACTGAATGTAATGTTTGGATGCTTCTCGTAAACGTCAAGACGGCGTATAACCAGAGGTGAAGATCGTGTGAGTCTCCTGGCGATTGTTATGATCAAGATCGACCCGCTGCGCTGGCTGAAGCAGCGTCGCACTGGAGTGACGGCGCCTGCAACGCCGCAGCATGATTCGTTTGCCGATATCGTGCACGAGATTGCCCTGACGAATCGTCTGGCGATGCTGGACGATCTGTCAGCGCCGGATCGGGATGCGGTGGCCATCCGGCTGGCGGTGCAGGTTGATGATCCGCAGACGTTGCTGCGATTTTTGTGGCGACGCGCCACCGTTTCACCAGAGTATCTGCTGACTCTGGTTCGCTGTCTGAAGGTTGTCGATGACGCTGGCGCACTCTGGGTCCTGCGCATCGCAACTGCGTTGGCGGAGGGTCGTGCCGGTGATCTCACCGCCGCTCCGATCCTTCAGGCGCTGCTCGATTGCCTGCCAATGCTCGATGCGGCGCTCGATCAGGTGGTGCGGCGCAAACGCTCGCCCGTCCGCGTGTTGCATCGTCTGTTCAGGGCGCTGATGCCGGAACTGGCCGTGCCGCGATTGATGCGGCTGGCGTTTGATGAAGCGACGCCTGCGGCTCTGGCATGGGCTGCCGCAGATTGGCTGGTGGAACGTCTCGCTGGCGCAGCGATGCGCATTGCTCCTCCGACAACACCTGCGGCATATTCGCGCTGGATCTATGTCGATGCGCTGCGAGGCGCGGTTGGGATTCAGGCGCAGGGCGCAACGACGCTGACATCGTTTGCGGCGTGCGGCGCCGGCGCCGCACGGTGTGAGCGCCTGGGGCGCGTGCTGCTGGCAAATGCGGCGCTTTCGCCGGAAATGCGGCTCGCAGCCGTCGATCTGCTGCTGCAGCAGGAATCGCCTCCCTGGGCGCTGATCGCCGAGGCTTGCTCAGATGAGAACGAGGCAGTGCGGCGAGGAGTGCTGGCAAGGATCGGGGCGTCTTCGGCGCGGGAAGCGATTGCCACGCTGGTGCGCCTGACGCTGCGCAGCGATATGCCGGTTGATGTGCGCCTGATGGCGGTGATGCGTCTGAGCGCCGAGACGCAATGGGACGTGGCGCCCGTCCTGCAGCGGTGCGCGCTCGACGTTACGCTGCCGCTGGCGGGGCGACTGCGCGCGGCAGCGGCGCTGGGACGACGTTCCACCAATCTGCCGCGTCTTCTGGCGCTGATCCATGATCGGCAGGCGTGTGTCGAAGTGCGCGCCGCTGCCGCGCGCACGGCAGCGTTTCCTGCCGCTATTCCGCATCTGATCCGCATCACGCTCGATCCTTCGACGCCTCCGTCGGTTGTGACTGCTATCTGTGAAGCGCTGGCGACCCCTGCCTGCCGCGCTGCCGCCCAACACATGCGTCCGGCGCTCATCCGGTTGCTCGCCATCGCTCGCGCCGATGTGTCCCTGACGCTGGCACTGATCAGAGCATTGAGCGCCCCCGGCAACGATGATGCGATGTCGGCGCTCGCGTCACTGGCGGGGATGGGCGCCATGACCCGGCTTCAGAGCGCCGTCCCGCCTGACCTTCGTGATCTGCCAGTCGAGACATGTCTGGAACGGGCGCTTCTTCCGCCACCGATGATGACGCGCCTGCTGCACGCTCTGGCCACTGCGCCCACGGTAGCGGAACAACCAACGACGCTGGCGCAGTTTCTGGCGCATGAGGCGGATCTGGTGCGCTGCGCTGCAATCGAGGCATTGACCAGGTGTGGCGGCGCCAGGGCGCGTGAGGCGATCCTTATCGCTGTTCGTCACGCTGCATCTCCTGCCGTCGCCGCCACGCTCACCGACGCAATCAATGCGCTCGGCAGCCTCCACGATATGCTCGAGGTGGTTGTTGATCCCGATCTCGACCCGACGGTGCGCTGGTATGTCGCTGATCGACTGGCGCAGCGCGCTGAAGGACCGGCATCGATGCGCAATGCATGGATGCGATCAGACCTTGATGCGTTTGGGCGCGAGTTAATCATCGATGCACTGGCGCGTCATGATGCTGAAGCATCTGCGTCGTTCCTGGTGCGTCTGGCGAACGAATCTGCGATCACGCCGGCATTGCGCGAACGTGCTCTGGCAGCGCTTGAAGGTGTGGTGGACGCCTCACTCGAGGGAGCGCTGGCGCGTCTGATCAATGATACGCATCTTGCGCCTGAGTTACGCGGCAGAGCGGCGGCAAGTCTGCCGGTTTCGCTCAGCCCGGCGACACGCGTCATGCTGCACAACCTTGTGCGCACGGATCCACCACTGGCGACGCCGCTGATCGTCGGCATCCTGCGAGCGCTTGGGCGTGCGCGGGATGCTGCGGCATTGCCCATCCTGCTGCGCTACAGTCTTGACGCAGACCCCGAAGTGGCGCAGGCGGCGATTGAAGCGCTGGCTGCCAGTGGTGATGCAACCATCAGTCCGGCGCTGGTGCGCGTGGCGCTGAGTCCGCAGGCTGGCGCTGTGGTGAAGTTGATCGCCATTGAGGCGCTGCTTCGGCTTGGCGAACCTGACGCAGCGAGGTTGCTGCGTCCCTATCTGCGGCATCGGTCGGTTATAGTGCAAATGCGCGCATTCCATTTGCTGGCAGATGCCGGACAGATCGGGAATGAAGCGGAGCGAGTGGTGCGTGATCGGCTCTGCCCGGCGCCACTGCGCCTGTGTGCGCTGGAACACCTGCCGCGTCACGCATCCGCCGAAGCGCTGCTTGCGGTTCTGCTCAGCGATTCTGGCGAGGATCCGGGGGTTCGCGCCGCCGCCGCCGCTCGACTGCCCGCACACGATCATGTGATGACGCTGGCTGAAGTGGCACTCGATACGACAGCGCCGCGCATTGTGCGCACCGTGTGTATTGCCGGTCTCAGCGCTATTGACGAGACCGACGCTCTGCTGGCGCTCACTGCGCTGGCTGACCGTGAGAATGATCCTGTCGCCCGCGAACAGGCGCGAAGCGAACTCTGGTCGCGGGCGCTGCAACCATTGAATGATCGCATACCCCTGTCATCCGATAGTGCGACTGTTGAGCGATAGAGTGAACCATGAACACCGTACGCGCCACGATCATGATCGTCGATGATGATCCTGCGATCAGCACCCTCATCAGCCATCAACTTCGCAGTCTTGGGTATCGCACGGTTTGTTTGCGCGACGGACTTCAGGCGTTGCAGCACCTGGTAATCGTTCAGCCGGATCTGGTGTTGCTTGATGTGATGATGCCGCATATGAGCGGTTGGGATGTATGTCGTCAGATTCGCGCATGTTCCGATGCGCCGATCATCCTTCTGACCGCCAAGGATGCCGATGCTGATGTTATTACCGGTCTGAACGCAGGAGCGGATGACTATGTTACCAAACCGTATCGGATTGCGCAGTTGCATGCGCGCGTCGAAGCGGCGCTGCGACGGTCGCAGCAGCGTGTGCGACCACGTCCTGCCGCGCGTACCGGGCCGGCATCTGCGGGAGATCGCTCATCTCCGCCGGAGACGACGGCATCGCAGGCGCCTGAGGTTGCACCGCCGAAGATGCCGGTGAAGACTCCGCACCTCCGACTTGGTGCGACACTGCGCGAAGAGCGACTGCGGCGAGGGATGTCGTTGTATCAGGCAGAGCAGGTCTGTCGTGTGCGTTGGGACTACCTGCAGGCGATCGAACAAGAACAGTGGGAGTATGTGCCGCGAGCGCGGCGGCAATCCGTTATTCGGGCGTATGCCGCATACCTGGGCGTTTCCCTGCGCTATCCTCAACCGAGGCGAGCATCGTTTGCAGCGGTTGCCGCGCCGCTGGCGGCGGTTGCATTGATGCTGATCGTTGTCGTTGTCTACCTGTTCTAGCGCCTGCTGTGCAGAATCGAGCGCGGGACCGGTCGCAGACCTGCCCCTGACGGCGCGTGACGACGAGTCAGGTGCTGGAGGCGGTGAGCGTCATCGCCGCGCGCACTGCCACTGCAATCGCGCGTTCAACGGCGACCGCCTTGTGTTCCACGACAATCGCCTCGCTGGCGGTGCGCTGTGCGACAACGCCACAGACGCATCCAGCCGCAAAACCGTAGACCAGCCCCATCTTGAACAGCGTGCCGGCTTCCATTTCGTAGTTGAGGACGTTCAGGCGACGGTACTCGTCGGTAATGCCGCGCAACCAGCGCAGCAGATGCGGGTTGGCGGACCTGGTGCGCTCCTGCCCTTCATAAAACGTATCCACCGATGCAGTCACACCGACGAAATGGCTGACTCCTTCGGCGCGGGCCGCTTCGACGAGTGCGACAGTCACAAACGGATCGGCGGCGGCTGGAAACTCGCGTGGTGCAATGTCGTCGGCTGCGCCCTGACGACACAACGCCGCACTGGAAATGACAATGCTGCCGGGCGGGATATGCAGTTGGATCGATCCGCTGGTGCCGACGCGGATGATGGTACGAATACCAACCTGCACCAGTTCATTGACGACGATGCTGAGCGACGGCGCACCCATGCCGCTGGTCGCCGAGAGGATCGGCACGCCGTTCGGCAGCATTCCGACATAACTGTGCAGCCCGCGGTTCTCTGAAAGAACGCGCGCATCGCTCAACGCCGTCTGCGCGATCAGGCGGGCGCGCTCCGGATCGCCGCTCAACAACGCGATGCGCGGCGGGTTGTCACCCAGATCGCTGCGCCTGAACCCAATGTGGTAGAGGCGGTCGTGTGCGGTCATAGCATCTCCTGTCCAGCGTGCGTTCTGCTCTTTGCACTACACTATACGTCGCTTATGAGCCAGAGGTTGCGAGAGACGCCGAAGATGTGCGCTGATGTGAGCATTATCCCCGTGCGTGAGAATGGTTAACTCTTATCGCTCTGTGGCAACTTCTCACCTCTGCTGCTACCGGCAGTCGTGTACGATGAACGCACCGAAGCGGTTCTGGTCAATAAACGGAGGGCGGACGATGGCTCAGGCTTCCCATCCTCTCAGCGCCGTTGACAGCGCCTGGTTGCATATGGACGATCCAACCAATCTGATGATGGTGACCGGCGTGGCGCTGCTCGACGGTCCGATTGATGTTGAGCGCTGCTACAAGACGTTTGAGTCGCGATTGCTGTCTTTTGAGCGCTTCCGTATGCGTGTGACAGATCACCGGGGGTCGATGAGCGCTCCCCGATGGGAGCCCGATCCACACTTCTCGCTCCATGCTCATATCCATCGGGTGGCGCTGCCATCGCCCGGTGACATGACGACGCTCCAGGAATTCCTTGGCGACCTGGCAAGCACGCCGCTCGACTACACCAAACCTCTCTGGCAGGTGCATCTGGTCGAGAATGTCCTTGGCGGCTCGGCGGTCGTTATGCGGTTCCACCATTGCATCGGCGACGGCAAGGCTATGAATACGGTGATGCATCGCCTGATGGATACGACGCCCGATGCGCCTATCGAACTCCCAAAGCCGCGTTCCAATCACCATAACCTCGGTCCTCTGCTGGAACCAATCGTATCAACGATTGAAGGTTCGATCAAACTGGCTGACGAACTGGTGCACGAAGGGATGGAGTTTCTGCAGCACCCTGAGCACCTGCTCGACCTTCCAGCTCAGGCGGCCAGTGGTGCGATGGCGCTGAGTCGCGTCCTGTTGCTACCGCCCGAAACGAAGACGCCGTTCAAAGGTCCGCTGGGAGTGCGGAAATGCGTTGCCTGGTCGCTGCCGACGCCGCTGGACCAGGTGAAGCAGATTGGGAAAACGGCCGGCGCGAAAGTCAATGATGTGTTGCTTGCGGCTGTGGCGGGAGCGCTGCGCACCTATCTTATCAGACGAGGCGTCCATGTCGATGGGATGGAGATCCGCGCCGTGATTCCGGTTGATCTGCGACCGCCGTCCCGCGCCCACGAACTGGGGAATGAGTTCGGGCTGGTGTTTCTGTCACTGCCACTGGGCACGCCGAGTCCGATCATGCGTCTTGCTGAGATCAAGCAGCGGATGGAGGCGCTCAAACGCTCACCTGAGGCGTATGTCTTCTACGGGTTGCTCAATTTCTTCGGGCGCACGCCAGCGCAGGTGGAGGAACAGGCGGTGAACCTGTTCGGCAGCAAGGCGACCGCCGTGATGACGAATGTGCGGGGACCAACCGAGCAACTGTATCTTGCCGGCAACCGGATCAAGAACATTATGTTCTGGGTGCCGCAGTCCGGGCGACTGGGGATGGGGGTCAGCATCATGAGCTACTGCAGTCAGGTGACGCTGGGAGTGATCACCGATGCCAGGTTGGTTCCCGACCCGGAGACTATCACGGCGGCGTTCGAGAATGAGTTCCACGTGCTTCACGATGCCATCGTTGCGAAGGGAGAGGTCGCTTCGTCGCCGTAACGCCGTTCGCGGAGAAATGCCGTTGGCGCGCTGTGCGCCAACGGCGTTCGTGTTGATGACCCTCACGGTTCCCGCCGGATCGGTTCACCGGTATACGGGTCGTACTTCCATTCTTCAACCGGGCGCGGATGATTCAACTGCGGCGGCGGCTGGACTGCCCCTTCCTCCGGCATAACGATCCACAGAATGATGTAGACCAGCGGGCTGACCCCGCCGAGCAGCACCGCCAGCACAAACACCAGTCGGACGATGACCGGGTCGATATTGGAGTAGCGCGCCAGTCCGCCGCATACGCCGGCAATCATGCGATCACTCTTGCTGCGCACTAACTGTCCACCCATGAGGAAACCTTCCTTTCAGTATTGACCCTTCCTGCACTGTGTGACGAGTGCGCTCCGCTAAAAGTTGCGGTGTGCGACAGGGAAGGCGCGGTTTCCCTGCCCTGCGCGTCGGAGAATCGCCTGGCTGCCAGGCGTCAGACCTCCTGGATGGGGCGGCAGAGTCCACCTGAACGAGCGCCCGATGCTGCCGGCAGTCCTTCGGTCTCGGGTGCGAGCATGCGTTGTCAGGCAGCCGTCCGCCGCCCCGCCCGACGCTCAAGCGTCGGGCTGAAAGCCCGACGGGCGCTGCCGCGCCCGCGCTGGTGCGTGCGGATGCTTCGCGCCAGCCCCGCGCCAGCGGGGCTTCGTGCCCTCAGCGCGGGCGTTCACGTCCGCGCGGGCGGGGCGCGCCCTGATGGATGCGCATGCGGCGGAACCAGCCACGCCGCCCCGCCCGACGCTCAAGCGTCGGGCTGAGCGCACGAAGGGCGCTGCCGCGCCCGCGCTTGGTGCGTGCGGATGCGCTCAGGCAGCCGTCCGCCACCCCGCCCGACGCTCAAGCGTCGGGCTGAAAGCCCGACGGGCGCTGCCGCGCCCGCGCTGGTGCGTGCGGATGCTTCGCGCCAGCCCCGCTGACGCGGGGCTTCGTGCCCTCAGCGCGGGCGTTCACGTCCGCGCGGGCGGGGCGCGCCCTGATGCATGCGCATGCGGCGGAACCAGCCGCGCCACCCCGCCCGACGCTCAAGCGTCGGGCTGAGCGCACGAAGGGCGCTGCCGCGCCCGCGCTTGGTGCGTGCGGATGCGGAGTGCTCAACTTCTTGTCAATGCATGCCTGCACCCTTCGGTCCCGAGCGGCTGTCGCCTCTGTAAGTGGTTCGGGTATACTAAGGAGAAAGCCTGATGATGACGAGGACGATCTATGAACCGCCAACGAGCCAGCGGCATTCTGCTGCACCCGACATCGCTCCCTTCACGATGGGGTATCGGTGATCTGGGAGATAGCGCGTATGATTTTGCCGATCTTCTTGCTGCTGCGGGGCAGCGCATCTGGCAGGTGATGCCGCTTGGTCCGACCGGTTACGGCGACTCGCCCTACCAGAGCTTCTCCGCCTTTGCCGGCAATCCATTGCTGATCAATTTCGACATTTTGCTCGAAGAAGCGCTGCTTGCGCCGTCGGATCTTGCCGGTGCGCCGATCTTGCCCGATACGGCAGTCGATTATGGTGCGGTCATTCCCTTCAAGCAGCATATTCTTCGGCGCGCATTCGCGCGATTTCAGCAGGGATACGCCGACCATCTGCGCGCCGATTTCGAGGCGTTCTGTGAGGCTCAGGCGTCCTGGCTCGATGACTATGCGCTATTCGCCGCATTGAAGAGCGCCAACGGCGGAGGTCCGTGGTCTGCATGGGATCCGGGCGTGCGCAGCCGCGACCCGGGCGCGCTCGATGCCGCGCGCCGCGCATATGCTGATGAAATCGCTTATCAGCGTTTCATCCAGTATCTTTTCTTCGACCAGTGGCTGACGTTGAAGAAGTATGTCAACGACCTGGGCATTCAGATCATGGGAGACATTCCGATCTTTGTCGCCTACGACAGCGCTGATGTCTGGGCGCATCCCGAGTTGTTCTTCCTCGATGATGAAGGTAAGCCGACCGTGGTTGCCGGCGTCCCGCCCGACTATTTCAGCGCCACCGGACAACTGTGGGGCAACCCGCTCTACCGCTGGGATGTGCTGAAAGAACACGGCTACACCTGGTGGATCGAGCGTTTCCGCGCAACGCTGACGCTGGTCGATATTGTGCGGGTCGATCATTTCCGTGGTTTCGCCGCCTACTGGGAAGTGCCTGCCGACGAGGAGACAGCAGTCAACGGGCGTTGGGTCGAAGGACCGGGCGCCGACCTGTTCGAGGCGGTCGAGCAGGCGCTTGGCGCGCTGCCCATCGTCGCGGAGGACCTGGGGGTCATCACGCCCGATGTCGAGGAGTTGCGCGACCGGTTTGGCTTCCCGGGAATGCGCGTCTTGCAGTTCGCCTTTGGCGGAAAAGCCGATCAGCCTTATCTGCCGCACAATCACATCCGGCGGTGCATCGTGTACACCGGCACGCACGACAACGATACCACCATGGGATGGTGGCGCACCGCATCGGAGAAAGAGCGTCGCCACGCGCAACTGTATCTGGGGCGCAGCGGCGATGACATTGCATGGGATTTCATCCGGGCGGCGCTGTCGTCGGTGGCGGACACAGCGATCATCCCGCTGCAGGATGTGCTGTCGTTGGGGAGCGAGGCGCGTATGAACATGCCAGGACGTCCTGGCGGCAACTGGACGTGGCGCTTCAGCATGCACCAGTTGACGCCTGAGATCATCTCGCGCCTGCGAGAACTCACCATTCTCTACGGGCGGTACGTCGAGCCGGAACCGAAGGAAAAGGAGACCGATCAGGTCGATGAGCAGTCGGTGTATGTGTGAAGGATCAGGCGTATCATTCCATCCCCAGCCAGCGCACGTTCACCGGTCGTTCGCCCAAGCCGCTGGCGCGGATCACCTGCGCATCGCCGGGCATCAGATCGAGATAGTTGTCGCTCCAGGCAATGCCATCCCCCGCAGAGAGCACCACACCCTTTGCAGGACGGGCTGCGCGGATGTGCAACTCATCATCGGACGCCAGATCGAGGACGATCACCGGATCAGGAAAGGTCAGATACTTGAGCGGTTCGGGCCAGAGCGAGGCGCGCGCGACAATCTGGTCGTTCACGATCACGCGGGCATCGAAGATCAGTGCAGCCCCCGGATCGAAGCCGAACTGCCCCAGTTCGGTTGTGCGGTTGGGAAGGAGCGACACTCGCAATTTATCAAGCACCACCAGATCGCCGCTGAGCGTCCACGTGCGCAGTTCAACATCGACATCGGCTGAGACTGTCGTTCCATTGACCACCCACAGTTCGACGCTATCGACGGCGCGCGCCAGTCCGGGTGCGATGGGCGCGAGCGCACGCCGAATGGCGTAGAGCGCCGATTTGGGACGCAGATAGTAATCGATCAGCGACCAGCTGATGACGGGCCAGCAATCGTTCAGTTGCCAGATCAGCGCACCAGCCGTGGCGTAGCGCCCTGGTCCGCCCCAGCGTCGTCTCCAGGCGCGGATGGCTGTCGCCAGCGCCTCAGCCTGTACCAGTTGCGTCGCGTAGATGTACCCATCCAGATCAGACGGAATGCGCACGTTGTCGCTCAAGTAGACTGCCAGGCGTCGGGGACCGTCGGCTGCTTTGTTGTGATGATCGATCGTACGGCTCTGCGGGTAGCGTTCTGCGGGTGGTGCGAACGCCTCGATAGTTGCGCGATCCGGAAACGCCTGCATGCCGAATTCGCTGACAAAGCGACCGTGGTAGACGGCGTACTCCTGGTAGGGCGCGACACGTCCGTGCCAGACATCCCACGTATGCCGGTCGCCGAACGTCTGGTCTGAGCCGTCTGCTCCACCGTATGGACTACCGGGCCAGTAGGGGCGCGTTGGGTCGAGGGCGGCGCAGATGGCGGGCAACAGGCGCTCGTAGATCGGGCGCGCAGGGAAGCGGTCGGCGTTCTCTTCCGGGGTGAGACTGGGATCATAGCGACCGGTGGCGGCAGCAATCTGGTAATCCTCATTGTTGCCGCACCAGAGCGCAAGGCAGGCGTGATGCCGCAGGCGGCGCACCTGCGCTTCCGCTTCGGCGCGTACACTGTCGCGGAACCAGCCCGGCGCGGGGTAGATGCCGCAGGCAAACATGAAATCCTGCCACACCAGCAACCCCAATGTGTCGCATGCATCGTAGAACGCATCGTCCTCGTAGATGCCGCCGCCCCAGACGCGCAGCATGACCATGTTTGCCGCCGCCGCTTGCTGGAGCCAGGCGCGATACTGTCCCGGCGTGATGCGCGTCACAAAACTATCGGCTGGAATCCAGTTCGCTCCACCACAAAAGATGGGAACGTTGTTGACCTCGAACAGGAATGTTGTACCCGGCTCGTGTTCGAGCGCATCCTGGATCAGACGCAACCGCCGCAGCCCGATCTGCACCTCCCGTTGATCGAGCACGCCGTTGCTGTTCTGGAGAGTGGCGACCAGACGGTACAGCGGGTGATCGCCGTAGCCGTTGGGCCACCACAGACGCGGTGCATGCACTGTCAGTTTTGCGCTGCCACTGCCTTCCTCGACCGGCAACACGGCAACTGCAACCGGCGTGCCGTCAGGATCGAACAGATCGGACCGAATGGTCAATCCCGCAAAGAAGCGCGCCATTTCCTCCGCATTGCGCGCAATGTGCTGTCCCGCTTCGATCGCAGCATGCACGACAATCGTCGCATGCTGCAGATCGGGATCAACCTCGACCGGGCAGTGGAGGTCGGCGATACGAGCCGTAAACATCTCCAGGCGAACCGGACGCCAGGGACCGGCGGTCAACAGGGTTGGTCCCCAATCCCAGCCATAGTGGTACTGTGCCTTGCGCACATAGAGGCGGCTGCTATCGCCATTCCAGAGCGGCAGTGCGCCGCCTTCCGCTTCACGCGCCCGCCCGCGACGCAACGCCGACTCGAAGAGCACAATCAACAGATTATGTCCTGGATAGATCAGGCGGGTTGCTTCGATGCGTCGTGGAACGAACATGGTGTCATTCGTCAACACCAGCGCATCGTTGAGCCAGACTTTTGCAAACGTATCGAGACCGTCGAAGCACAGCGTTACGGTTTCATCGGAGGAAAGATCGTCAGGAAGATCGAAATCGCACCGATACAGCCAGTCGACCTCGCCAACCCACTGCGCTGCATGTTCATTCAGCCCTTCGCATGGATCAGGCAGCAGACCGGCAGCGATCAGATCCTGATGAACGATGCCGGGGACAGTTGCCGGTATCCATCCACGGTCCTCGTCGATCTGAACGGCGAACTCGCGCAATGGATCGTACTGCTTGAGCCGCCAACCGCTGGAAAGCACAATCTGCCGCATAACCGACCTCTGGTAGCATTCTGCAAACGGAGGGGACAGGCAGCGTCGCAAGGCTGGCGTATGCTTTCAGACGCCTTCGCCACACCTCCGCCTGCACGTGTGTTCAGCGTCAGCGTGTTCGTGCAACTTGTAGCCGCAGGGCGCCCTGTTCAGTGTTCAACCGCCGCCAGTAATCGGAGATGACTCAGCAGCGCATGCACATGCGCTGCGCCGGGGTCGGTCGAATCGGCGGGGAAACGCTCTTCGAGCGTCCTTATCGCCTCGCGCACTGTATCAAATCCCTTCAGCAGGGCAAGAGTCCCCAGGTCTTCCAGCACATAGCCGCCCGTGTCACGACGATGCGTGATCCGGCACCCATACGACGTCTTGAGCGCATCAAGGTCGTGCTTGAGCGCCGCTACGGCTGCGGCCGGGTACCCTTCAGCGCCGAGTTCCTGTTGCACGACTGCAATCAGGTCCTCGGTTGATGCCGGGCCACGCAGCAACATGCGCGCAATGAACAGGCGTCGTCGGAATGTCAGTTGTGAACTGCGTTTGATGCCGCCGCGTCGTTGATTCATAGTTTTTCCTTTCAGCAGGCTACATCGCAGGCTAGAGTATAGCACAAAAGTATAGCATACTTTCCAGGAAACGCCTGCAATCAGCACGCAATTGGTCCAGTAACTGTGAATATCAGTCCGCGTCGCCCCGGTATACATCCGATTTTCGAGATCATACGTATCAGCTGATGCAAGCGCTTGTGCATTCCCCAAGACGAAATACGAATATAAGGGAAGAAAGGGAGGACGCTCAACGTGATTCGCCGATCGTTCACCATGTTTGTTGCGCTTATCGCAGTCGCACTCGCATCACTCCTCGCGCCTGTCGCCTCGCCAGCCATTGCTGCATCTGGTGCTGCAAGCGTTTATGTCATCCATGGCATCCCAGGGCGTGATCTGGGTTTGCGCCCTCGTCTGCCAGTGGATATCGCTGTGAATGGCGCATGTGCGCTTCAAAACTTCCGGTTCCGCGATATCGCAGGTCCGCTGTCGCTTCCGGCTGGTACGTATAATATCAAAATATCGCTTGCGAACCGGCACAATCCCTGCGGGAATCCGGCGGTTATCGAGGCGAATGTGCCGTTTGCAGCGGGCGAGAGTGCAACTGTTATTGCTCATCTGAGCGAAAGCGGCGCTCCCACAGCCTCGAAATTCGTCAATGATCTTTCGCCGGCGACAGGGGTGGGCAATGGCCGTGTGGTGGCTCGCCACACTGCCGCAGTGCCCGAAGTCGATCTGCTGGTCAGGAAGAATCGCCATTCGCCGATCATTGCCACGCTGCCCGGTCTATCGAATGGTGAGCAGGTGTCGGCGGAGCTGCCAATCGGCCAGAAGTTCCTGGTTCAGTTTGCGCCTGCCGGCACAACACAGGCGGTCGCTGCGGCTCGCATCGAGGCATGCGCTGGTGAAGTCGCCATCTATCACGCAGTCGGCTCGTTGAAGAATCGGACCTTTACCGTTATCCCGCTCTATATTCCGTTGCACTAAACGAGTTTCAGCCGATGTGAAAACTCTCCTGCAGTTCTGGCGTCTGCAGGAGAGTTTATTGCTCCTGGTCGATGTTTTGTGCAGCGAAGGAGTTGTGGTTTTACTCAATGCCTGCCTGATCGAGAATGAACGCATACTCGAACGCCGTTTCGCGCAGGCGGTCGTAGCGCCCCGAAGGACCGGCATGCCCGGCGGTCATTTCGGTCCTCAACAACACCGGTGCGTCGTTCGTTTTGACATCGCGCAGTTTTGCGACCCATTTTGCGGGTTCCCAGTATTGGACACGCGGATCGTGCAGCCCGGCGGTCGCCAGGATTGCGGGGTAGTCACGCGGTATTGTATTGTCGTAGGGTGAGTACGACTTCATAGACGCATACTGCTCCGCGATCGCCGGGTTGCCCCACTCCTCGAACTCTATGGCAGTCAGCGGGATCGATGGGTCAAGCATCGTGTTTATGACATCGACGAACGGTACATCGGCGATCGCGCAACACATCAGGTCGGGGCGCATGGTGACAACCGCGCCGACCAGCAATCCGCCAGCGCTGCGCCCCAGGATTGCCAGTCGTTCTGATGTGGTGTAGCCTTCGGCAATCAGATATTCGGCACAGGCGATGAAGTCGGTGAAGGTGTTGCGCTTGTGCAGCATCTTCCCCGCCTCGTACCAGGCACGCCCCAGTTCCCCGCCGCCGCGGACGTGCGCAATTGCAAAAATAACGCCCCGATCCAACAGACTGATCCGCTCGATTGAGAAGCGCGGGTCGGCAGTCGCGCCATAGGAACCGTAGCCGTACAGGAGCAGCGGCGCCGGACGGGTCACATCAGCGCGGTAGACAATCGAGATCGGCACACGCGCGCCATCGCTGACGGTTGCCCATCGTCGTTCGCTGCGGTAGCAGGCGGGATCGTAGCCCGGTACGTCGTCGCGCTTCAGGAGCGTCAGCGTGCGGGTGGTCATCTCGTAATCGTAGATAGTGCGCGGCTGCGTCAGTGACATGGAGTGCAGGCGCATCACCGTCGTATCGAATTCCAGGTTTGGTTCCCACAGAGCGTCCCTGTCCCACGGTTGCAGCGTATACACCTGATCTGCGAAGGTCAACAGGTGCGTCTCTCCGGTGCGCAGATCGACGATTTCGACACGCTCCTGCGCGTTGAAGCGCTCATATGCAACCAGATGATTGACGAACAGGTCGATGGAGTCGATCATCACATCATCGCGGTGCGGAATGACCTCCTCCATGCGCTCCGGGCGCACGTCGTCAACCGGGGCGCGCACAACGCGAAAGTTAAGCGCGTCGTCATTCGTCAGGAAGTAGAAATGATCGCCGCGATGGTGCGCCGTATACTCGACCCGATGACGGCGCGGCAGCAAAGTGCGCGGTGCATTCGTCGGCGCAGCGGCAGGAATGGCGCGCACTTCCGACGTTGTGTTGCTGTGTGATGCAATCAGGATGTATGCGCGGCTGCGCGTCTGCGACACGCTCAGATGAAAGAGGGGGTCTGTCTCTTCGTACACCAGAACGTCATCTGCGGGATTGCTCCCGACGGCGTGGCGATACACACGGTAGGGCCGTCTGGCATCATCGAGCGTGGTGTAAAACAGGTATCGCCCGTCGCCGCTCCAGGCGGCGCCGTAGTAGGTGTTGGAAATGGGTTGATCGAGCAACGCGCCGGTCGTCAGGTCCTTGAGATAAAGCGTGTACGTTTCCGAGCCGTTCGCATCGACCGAATAGGCGAGCAGACGTCCGTCGTATGTCGGACGGAAGATCCCAATCCGCGTAAATGCGCGTCCCTCTGCGAGCGTGTTGATGTCCAGCAGAAGTTCTTCATCGTCCGCACCGACAGCGCGGCGGTACGCCATCGGGTACTGTCGTCCCGCCTGAGTGCGCGTGGAGTACACAAACGCTCCATACCGATCCGGAACACTTTCGTCGTCTTCGCGCATGCGACTGCGCATTTCGTTGTACAGACGCTCACGGAGCGCAGCGGTATGCGCCATCATCTCTTCTGTATAGCGGTTTTCGGCTTCGAGATGAGCGATCACGTCAGGATTGTCGCGCTCGCGCATCCAGAAGTAATCGTCGATGAGCGCATCACCGTGGAGCGACACCACGTGCGGTCGTTTTGGCGGAATGGGGGGCGCTGGCATACAGACACCTTACTGTTGTGAACCAGGTTCCTGGAGTATTCGTTGCAATTCATCATCGATCGGCGGACGGGCGCCGGTGCGCTGCGCTACCCACGCGCCGATCCGATTGGCGAAGCGGGCAGCCGCGAGCGCATCGCCGGTCGCCAGGTAACGCGCCAGAAACGCGCCATTGAAAGCATCTCCCGCGCCGGTCGTGTCGATCGGCGCATCGATTGCCTGACCGGGGATATGCATCGCCAGGGTCTGAGTCATGATAACGCAACCGTCCCGATCAAGTTTGAGCGCCGCCAGGGCGCCGGGGAACCGTTCACGCAGCGCTGCGGCAATTGCCTGCGGATCGCGTTCGCCGGTCAACGCCTGACCCTCATCGCGGTTGGGGAACAGCATATCGACCGGCAGGTCGGCGGTGATCTGGTCGAACTGGTCGCGCCCGATCTCACGAATAATCTGGTACGACGCCGGATCGAATGAGATCGTGGCGCCGCTGGCGCTGGCGATCTGCGCAGCGTACAGAGCCGCGGCGCGCGGCGGGTCGCTGAAGAGCGACCATCCGGTCACGTGAAGATGCCGGCATGCGCGTAATGCCGCTTCTGGCAGCATGTCGGGCATGAGTTGGTGATCGGCGCCGCGATTGGTCACCATACTCCGTTGCCCGGCGCGATCGATCAGCGCCAGCACCACGCCGGTTTCGCTGTGGCGCAGGCGGACGATATGCGTTTCGACACCTTCCTGGCGCAGGTCGGCAACGATCAAGTCGCCGAAGACATCCGCCCCTACTGCGCCAATGAAGCCGGCATACGCACCGCAACGAGCAATCCAGGCGGCGACATTGGCTGCCGACCCGCCCGGCGCCAGTTTGATGCTGCCAGTCGTGTCACCGCCGGGAAGCAGCAACCCGTCTGGTTTGACCAGCACATCCCACACCAGATCGCCAACCGCCATGATGATCATCGTCGATCCACCTGTTCAAGTTCAGACGCGAAGGGAGGTTCGCTGGCATTATCTGACTGGATCGTTGCCGGCAGCCGGACGGTAAACGTTGAACCTTTTCCTGGCGAGCTGACGACGGTAATATCGCCGCCCATCAACCGACAGAATTTCCGACTGATCGCCAGACCCAACCCCGTACCGCCGTACTTGCGATGTCCGGCGCCTTCTATCTGCGAAAAGTCCTGAAAGAGCAACGGCAGGTGTTCAGGCGCAATGCCAATGCCGCTATCGGCGATCTCGAAGATGATCCAGTCTGCGCTTTCGTCGGTCACGTTCATTGAGAGTGAAACGGACGACTCGCGCCAGATGCGAAGGCTGATAACGCCGTTTTCGGTGAACTTTGCGGCGTTGCTCAGAAGATTCAACAGCACCTGTCGCATTTTGGTCTTGTCACTCGTCATGAGATCGGCGTCGGGCGCGCGTGTGACCGCCAGGGTATTCCCGTTTCGCGCGGCGAGCGGGTGCGCTGTCTGCACCACATCGTGCACCAGCGCCTCGATCGAGAAAAGCTCGACGTACAGAGGCATTTTCCCTGCATCAAGCTTCGAGAGATCCAGGATGTTATTAATCATCGCCAGCAGGTGTTGCGCCGAGACGCGGATGGCGTCCAGCTCTTCCTGATAGACGGATTGCCCGCAACGTGCAAGATCGAGACGTATCAGATCGGCATACCCCAGGATAGCACTGAGCGGCGTGCGCACCTCATGGCTCATATGCGCCAGAAAAGCGCTCTTGGCGCGATGTGCGGCTTCAGCCTGATCTTTCGCCACCATCAACGTTTGCTGGAGCGTCGTCAGTTCGGCGTTGCGCTGGCGCAACGCCTCTTCGGTCTGCTTGAGACGCGTAATATCATGCCACACGATCAATCGTCCCCGGAGCTGACCATCACGATCACGCAGCGGCGAGATCAGCACATCCAGAATGAGCGTTCGCCCTTCGACCTCGATCTGCACCTCTCCGCTCAATTCAACGATATCGGAGTAGCGAACCAAAATCTGCGGCCAGCGGCTTAGAGCCTGATGGATCGGCTTTCCGATCACATCAGCGGCAGCGCAGCCAATCACGCGTTGAGCCGCGCGGTTGATATCGACAATGCGATTGTGGTCATCGATTACGATGACGCTCTGGTTCATGCTTTCGAGCACAATATCACGGGCAATGGGCACAACATCGAGGAACCGCAGTTGCAAGACGCCGAATGCAATGGCGCCAGCGGTGAAGGTGAACCCGAACGGCGACAGATCCAGCCCGGGCCATGGCGTCAGGTTCAGCACATACAATCCGTTGCCGATCCAGGGCGCCATCGCCCCAATCAGCAAGATTGCAATCTGGCTCAGGTAGAGCCGCTGCGACCGCAGAAAGCGCCACAGCAGGATCAGTGTCCCACCCGCCAGGCAGATGTGGGCATAGATATTACAAACCCAGAACGCCGGGCCATGATCGAAATCGAGGATCGGAAACGGTCCATCGGTGTTCACCCGGATCTGCGGCCAGATCAGACCGTGAGAGTCATTCGTCCAGACGGCGATCTGCGTCAGCGCCGGAATGATGAGGATCACTACCAGAGTTCGCCTGGTCAGCCAGCGTTGCAGGCTGGCATATTCCAACGCGAAGGCAAGCCAGGCGACCGGTAACGTCATAATCCCCAGATATTGCACACGTGCCCAAAAGAGCGCAATGGGCATCGGGGTTGCTGCAATTTCGAGCGCATAGGCAAACGACCACACCGCAGCTGCGCTGCTCAAGACGATCAGTGGTCTTGAGCCGGGCACGGTGCGACGCCGCCGGACGAAGAGCGCAACCGCAATCGCCAGTGATGCACTGATCAGTAATGGTAGCGTGTATGGCAGTGCCAGTTGCCATCCGATTGTGGTCGTATTCGACACGGTGCAATAAATGATGATAGATGTGGTCTTTCTGCGAGTGAACCGTGATTGGACATCAGAAGTTACGCCGTCCGGCATTCACTTCTCACGTGACTCGTCGATAATACCACATCCAGACGACTCGCTGATCTCAGATGTGCGACTTTTGCTTCGCGTCGATGCTACAGCCTGTGGGACATTCAACATGTGGGTTTGGTCATCGTCTGCATGATTGACGTCACACAACGTCTCGCCTATTATTGCGCGCGGATGTCAGCAAAGCAAGGAGAACCCCACATATGCCGCTCGAACCACCGTTCCCGACGCTCGACGACCTCATGCTGCAGATTGGTGAGGCAGGTCGGCGCATGGCGGAGATCGGCGCCAGCGAAGGCGCGGCTGGCAACATCTCGGTGTATGCAGGCTGGTCGCTGGAGATTCGGTCGGTGTTCCCGATCGTCGAGGAGATCGAGTTGCCGACTGCCGCTTCCGCGCTGGCAGGCGGGGCGCTGCTGGCGACCGGATCCGGGACACGGTTGCGTGAAGTCTACGACCGTCCGCTGGAAAATCTTGGCGTGTTGCAGATCGCTCCCGATGGAACGCACGCCCGATTGCACACCGCTCCCGCACGTCTGTTTACCCGCCTCACGAGCGAACTCAACTCGCACCTTGCGGTGCACAACGATCAGGTCGCTGCTACCGGCACGAATTACAGTGCGCTGGTGCATGCGCAACCGTTGCACCTGACCTATCTCAGTCACATCCCGCGTTACCGCGACCCCATCGCACTCAACCGGCGACTCTTCCGCTGGCAGCCGGAGACGATCATGACCTTTCCGCAAGGCGTCGCCGTCCTGCCCTTCATTCTGCCCGGATCGGCGGAGTTGATGACGGCGACGGTGACGGCGCTGCGCACCCATCGCCTGGCGGTCTGGAGCAAGCATGGCGTCATGGCGCACTCAGATACCTCGGTCAAGCGCGCCGCCGATCTGATTGAGTATCTGGAGACCAGCGCCCATTACGAGGTGCTCAACCTGAGCGCTGGTGAACCCGCCGATGGTTTACAAGCCGACGAAATCTGCGCCATTGCACGCGCCCTGGGGATAGATCAGACGATCTTCTAAAGAGGCGCGAGGCGAGAGGCGAGAGGCGAGAGGGGCGGGGCGAGGGGCGAGAGGGGCGAGGGGCGCGAGGCGCGAGGCGCGAGGCGCG